>WLWI01005009.1_pt1 | contig 11110 bp, 9 predicted proteins | sample 6701501 | NCBI WGS metagenome assembly WLWI01 (sample SAMN12718690, study PRJNA515312) | sponge metagenome | isolation source: marine sponge | host: Mycale hentscheli | place: New Zealand: South Island, Marlborough, Capsize Point | collected 2014-11-01
GTGTATGTGTGTGATGATATTTGAGTGTGTAGGAGGAGAGTGTGTATGTGTGTGATGATATTTGAGTGTGTAGGAGGAGAGTGTGTATGTGTGTGATGATATTTGAGTGTGTAGGAGGAGAGTGTGTTTGTGTGTGATGATATTTGAGTGTGTAGGAGGAAAGTGTGTATGTGTGTGATGATATTTCAGTGTGTAGGAGGAGAGTGTGTATGTGTGTGATGATATTTCAGTGTGTAGATATACACTGTAGTTGAGTGTGAGTTGATAGAGAGTGTGTGGGTGGTGGGCATGAAAGATGATATTTCAGAGTGTGCAGGTGTGTGTGTATGTACACATTGTATAAATGAGGTGTTATAGTACACCGAGTGTTGTTTAGTAACGCTGTCAGTTGCCCTCTATTGGATAATAGAAAGGTTTCATGAGATGTATCAAATTATAGAAATTTTTAAATTCTAAATTTCACTGTGGTTAAATTATTTATTTTATTTTTGTGTGTATGTTAGATTGTTGGCCTGTGTGTGTGTGTGTGTGTGCAGAGTGCATAATGTCACCTATGCCACTAGCAATGGGACATGTACAATATACAAGAATCGAGAGACGTGTACAGTATATATGGTGCGTGTATGTATGTGTGTTTGTATGTGTGGGCAGATAGTTGTACTGTATGTATGTGTGTACGTGTTTCTGTAAATGTGTGTGTTTGTGTGTGCATGATACAGTCACATCAGTGTCCACGATAGAAATAAGAATATATATAAAGATATATCAGTTTGTTGTTGTTGTTGTTGTTGTTGTTGTTGTTGTTGTTGTTTGGTTTTGTTTATTTACATGTGTGCATTCTCTACTATATTGTGGCCATGTTTTGATCATTCTTGTGTAATTGTGTTCAGAACCATCTCAAGCTGCGCGTGGTGGACCCCCTGGACTATGAGGGGCAACTCATTACCAGACGCAAGGACTTGGAGCACAAGAAGTACCTGAACCTGTTTCCACAGCAGGACGTCACGGTGGGTGTGGCCATGTGATTGATGAGTGATGGGGTCATGTGGTTGATCAATGGAGTCATGTGATATTGTGTGCTATGGCAGCAATGCTGTTAAAAGATTATCACTGAACACCATCTATTTGGAGGTGCAGTCTATTTTTTCTTGTTTTTTTTTTTTTTTTTTTTTTTTTCACTAGCTTTTGAGTTTCTGGTAATTGTGTGGTTGTTCTTCTCCATCCTCCAGTGTCTCAAGTTCTACTGTGGTCGCTGGCACAAAGTGGACCACAGCTTCAACCAATTACACCCACCTGCTCCAGTAAGTTGCGACATGGAAAGTGGTGGGTGTGGTCTATGTAACAGTGGGTGTGGTCACTTGGTGGATTAGGTTAATTTGACTAGTAAAGGCATTGGTTTAACATATTATGAGGTAGATATAGAGTGTCTCAAGTAATTAGGTGGACTTCTATATATTCATGTGATGATTGTGAAGTTGGATAAATTACAACTCTCGAGTATAAGTGCATGTGTATGGTTGTGTGTGTGTGTGTGTGTGTGTGTGTATGGTTGTGTGTGTGTGTGTGTATGTGGTGGATTTAATTGGTGGTGGGAGTGTTCAAGTCAATGGTGTGTATTATTAAGAATACCGAGATTTGTTTTCACTGCTGTAGAAGTGGTGAGCTAATTATCTGAACCAGTACCACATGCAGACATGAAGAATGGCTTGACCACACCCCTTCATAGTGGTTTATAATACATTTTGTATGGTGTTCAGTTGTCTGGACATTTCAGTTGTCCCAACCTCTTGGTCCCACCATGTTTGGATGACACTGTAGTGAAAGATCCCAACACAGTTCATTGAGGAGATACGTACTACTACTATTACTATGATTTGCAGGTCCTGTCTTTCTTTTTCTTTTTTTTTGTCAACCCTTCCCCTCCAACTATAAACAACAACAAACCAATAGTATAGTGGAGATGACGTGAGGTCCATTGGAGAGGAGACATTTGAAGTGGACTGAGTGGATGAAGAGAGAGACACTTCACTGGCTGTGAGTGGGTGGAGTGTGTGAGGGTGGGTGAGTGGGTGGGAAGTGGGTGGAGCTTGTGTTAGGCGTGGCAGTAGAGATGGAATGTTGTGTGTAGCAGGCAGTGAGACGAAGGACGGGCCAGCTGAACAAGGAAAGGGGTTGCAAGACTGGAAATTAGGAATGGGTGGTGTGTGTGTGTGTGTGTGTGTGTGTGTGTGTGTGAGTGTGTGTGTGTGTGTGATAAAGTGCTAGGTCTTGGCTAGTTGCAGCCTCCAGCAGTGTGCTGGTGTGCTCTGTTGTGTTCATGTTGGGAGAATTAGTTGCACTAGTCAAAGTTTCTAACTAGGCAACTCACTGGAGATTATTTTGTGCACATGCAGAGAGGCAAGAGTAGAGGGACTCCATTGTCCAAGAGGCTGGCTCTACAAAGGACTCTTCCCTCAAGATGGCGGCTACTCTGTTAGCATGAAGGTAGGCGTGTTCATTATTGCTTCCTTGTATAACGATGGCTTTATTTGCTGCAGAATTACCGGAAGTTGGTTTGTGCGGACTAGAGGGTCTATGGAAGGAGGGTGCACACTGGCTTTTTCTAGGTAAAGGGTGAAATGGTGGATAGAAGAAAAGCGGACAAGCCCAATACTAAGCTTACGTCGTCTATACACACATACACACATACACACATACATACATACACACACATACACACACATACATACATACATATACATACACACATACATATGTGTGTATGTATGTGTGTATATGTATGTATGTATGTGTGTATGTATGTATATACACTAGTGGTGTGCTTGAGCACAAATGGCGAGCGAGCCTGCCTAGTTAGGTTACATAAAACTATTCACCACTGGTGTCACCTGGTTCTGCCTCCCTTGCTATGGAGAATGATCTGTAAGATTCTGTCAAACTTAAAAATTATTCATTGACAAGGTATAATTAGCTAATGGTATGATTCATTAGTATTTATCATACTTTCATCAATTTTACATCATTCATTTACTAATATGTCAAAAAATTATTAAGTACATTTAAACAATCATCAGTGTGAAGTATAGACTCCTATGTATCAAAGTAGTGTAGGTTCCTAAAAATGTGTGTGGCTAAGTACACTCGGAGCCCCACCCCCCCCCCTACCCGGACAAAAATCCTGTATGAAGCCGCATACAATACATAATAACGTTGCAATTATATAGGATCATGAATAATTTGTTGTTTGTATTACAAATATCTTTATTGTCTGTGTTTTTGTGTATATGAAATTGTTTTGTAGTGGAGCTCGACGTCCGATGGCATATGTTCCTTGTGGACACTCATAGATGACTCCTACATGATCACAATCAGCACCAAACACAACAAACAACATATTTTATTGTTGAACTAATAATATTGGTATAAAATACATCAAACAATATTATTTCTATTTTATATTGATGGGAAAAGTGAAATTTTTTGAAGAAAAACATTATTTTTTTTTTAAAGTATTAGTAGAGGGCCTAAATAATATTCAATTTTATAAATCAAAGAATGAGGGGAATCCCAAACTCTTGGTCTATTTCATGACACGGTTGATAAGGGGTTTTCCCAGCCAGCGTTGAGTTAATGAACTAATAATATTGTTATAAAATACATCAAACAATATTATTTCTATTTTATATTGATGGGAAAAGTGAAATTTTTTGAAGAAAAACTTTTTTTTTTTTTTTTAAGTATTAGTAGAGGGCCTAAATAATATTCAATTTTATAAATCAAAGAATGAGGGGAATCCCAAACTCTTGGTCTATTTCATGACACGGTTGCTAAGGGGTTTTCCCAGCCAGCGTTGAGTTAAAAACAAAACAAAAAAAAACGGGAATGTCAACGATTTGATTTTTCCTCGCGTAGAAACAATCCGGGAACGAAAGGGTTAAGAGATTATAAGAGACTGTAATGGAAAGAGAGTGAGGATATGTTACTGCTGTAGACTTATTCAAGAGACTGTGAGAAAAACATGAGACTACAGAGACTCCAATAAAGTCAAGTGACAGCATAATCCGCAAGAGAAAGAGACTATAGCTATCAAGTACCACAAAATACACTGTAAGAGCCTGCAAGAGACTAGTTAATAGCGAGTAAACTTAATTGATTATTTCTCGTTAACATATATAGAGCATGTCACTGCAATCATCAATCACGTGTTGCTGTAAACTACAAATTTAGTTACTATGTTAGAATCTGCTTTTGTTTATCATTAAAAAAACTGCTGATAAAGCATTTTATATTAACCACTAAAGTTGTTACGTTTGGATCTGCTCTTTTTATTTTCAATATTTAATCTGCTGATAAAAAATGTCGTTACATTAATGCAGTATATATGAATAACTGATAGCATGCTGACAGATACTATATTATATATACTGTAGAACTATAGCTACTGTTCAATCTGAAAGTGAAAAATTGACTTCAATCAAAATTCATTAAAGGGAGTTTAAATGTTTGCTAACTGGCTATAGGTGTTTTGAAGATGCACAAAATTCTCGTGATTCATTTAACATACAGCTCAAGATTTGCTGATGTAAATATTCTCATTACTAGTGTCCTGATCTGCACAGATCCTGATTTCCAGGTCATCAGTGGTGGGTGCAGGCAGAGTCCTGCAGAACCATGGGGGCTGGTTGAACTGGCAACATGTGTTGTCACCTGAGCATCCTACTCCATCCCATAGAGGATTGTCTACTAGTACACTAGCATCAGGCGTGTTTCAACTACCTGTAGCACAGAAGTAGTTCTCTCCTACAAACACTGGGACAGTGTATGGCCAGGTTGAAGAATTACTGAACATATACATGAACATTGCCACTCATTAAAACTAGCAGTTTCATAGTAAGCATTAACAAATGACCACACTTGTATCCTTGATCCTGGCTGACCGTGAGTTAAAGAAATCCCATCTATATACCAACTATCAAGGCTAGTATAGCCGTTGATGAAAGATTCAAACGCATTCGGTGTGCTATATTGATATCCTTTTATGCGTCCGCAGACTTGTGTGTATTTGGTGCCATGTGTAGAATAGAACACAGAGTCACAACTACCATTGTGTGATAGCTGACAGCCACATGCCCTGACATTAGAGGTTTCTACAACAGCCCAAGCACTGGGACAGGACTGGGAGGAGTTAGTCATATCTAAGTGACTCACTTGTGTCCAAGTATTGGGATGACTCCAACAATCACAAGTGCCTAAGCAGTCAGAGTACTTGTCCATAGCCTCTTTTATCCCAATATTATGTTTGATAAGAGAAGCACATTGCTCAGTGGAACTGACAGAAACTCTAATGGAGGGACACTGACAAGATATAACAATGAAGAGTGAAGAAAGTGATAACAAGAGCATCTTCTTGATAAAAATGTATAACAGAAAGCTATTCCACTTTTCAGCAGTCCCAGTCAAAACCTCTGACTTATATAGCTATAGTAGATTATTTCCAAGAAACAAGAGTGGACAGAAGCCTGAATTCACATGGCACTCACAGGAGGATGTTTATAATCAAGCAGTGCACACTCTCATATCTTACACATACTCAAGTCCTCTACAAGTTTTATAGCTAGATGGAGAAAGTCTTCGGAAAACGCATCACAATGCAGCTGACCTTTTACAATAGGTATAATCAGCTCATACATAAAAGTTTAGACCATCAGTAAAGACTGTGAGAAATGTTATACAGGAAAGCAAGGGCAGCTCTGAACAGGAAACTATAGACTCGTTTGTGGGAGAAGTAGCTCATGAAGTACCACACAAACATGTGAATATACTTTCTTATTGAATCTATTCTTTTGAATGAATAATTTACCTAATTCACTTTAATCAATTATCTTCTGTGTATAGCTAACAATGCCAGCATAAAACTAATATGAATGTGAAATGATGTGCTTGTGCATTATGACAATACTGTAGCAGGTAAAGGGTGATAAAGGGTCTGGCTAAGTGAGACTACTTGTTCATGTGGTGTATGTTGAACTTGAGAACGTAATCATTTAGCATGCTCATACATTATTCATGATTGTTTTGACACGTGTCACCCCTTTACCACATGTATGCATGTGTGTCTCGTGACCATGTTTTGTGTAGTCGATGATAACAACCTTTTAATAAAATCCTAAGTAAAGTGAACCTCTAATCGTGATAGCTGGCAGCCATTACAACTATACGAAACCCCAATACACAACAGTGCACACATGGGACTGATAGTTGAAAGACAAATAATATAAAATTGACTTTTAATAATGTTTGGGCTTCCCTCACACCTATTCACCAATTAACCACTAATCACCTGTACACTCTACCCACCACCTGTTTCATATCATTTCAAGCAATAACACCTTACCTAACTACTTATGTATATAGTTCATATAACATTTCCACACACAAACACAAGCACACCTGTAACATTATTGCAAGGCCATTCATTGGTGGGCCCTTGCATCTCTCATAATATATTCTGTATCCACAGATTAGTATATCTGATTCTGGACTGATCTACATAGTTTCTCGTACGGCTTAACTACCAATTACCTGAAATTAGTCTAGGACTATGCCCACCACTAATGTCCTTACAATGAGAATGTGTGTAGATCAGGACGAAAATAAAATGGAACATATCCACATTAGTGACATGCTTGAGATTTGAAGCAAGTGGAAGAGTTCTCTGGCATTCTGGAGGGCAAGTTGTTGAAGGACAGTTCTTTTTTTTTTTTTTTTTTTGAAGTGGAACACCCTATAGCTATGGAAATAGTTTTGTAGTGTCCCTTTTCTTCAGCCTTGCGATCTGGAAGGAACTTGATATATCAGATGGAAAACATGGAGGTTGAGAAATAATCGTGAGCTATAGCTAAGTAAAATGAGCCACTAGAAGTTGGGGCATTTCATTTGTTTGTTAGTGGAGCTCATTATGCTAATTTTGATTCATTCTCGCTAATTTTTTTGCTCTCACCCACAACTTATAATAAAATCTCTGACACAGGACATAAAATATAATTTTTTTTATGTATGTACTGTAACAACGAGTCAGCATTCATAACTGGGGGTGGATTCGCTACGCAGGGAGCACGTGTTTGCGAGCGCACGCTCACAGTTAAAAATAGGCAGTTTTCAGATTTGAGAACACGCTTCAGCCAGATTGCGAGCGGTTGCAGTTCGGAGTGGTGTTGTGGAGCCTAACTGATATTTTAAAAGTTACAGAAAGGTAATATGTTTATTTATTTTACTAGCTAGGGTTTTAGACTAGGCCTTCAACATGGAGGGACCAGCGCAGGACCAAATCTGCTGTGCAGCTATTTTAGGATAATTCATGCTAAAATGAGCAATTAGTACTCCTTGTAAGTTACTATTTCATGTCCATTTGACTTGAGAAATCGTACATTAGGGAAATAAAAGTTAGAAAACCAATATTCTAATATTCAATTCGTGGATTATGGATATACTACCATATTTGCACACAAGTGAGAGACATGATGAAATGGATTATTAGTGTGTGGTTTAGCCAAAAAGGTGACAACATTTTTATTAAGGAGCATGAATGGATGTAGTGAACTGTGCCTATTATAGTGCACTCTCATTATTTACCATATTTGTACTTGCCTTTCACTGCAGCTTATTAGTGGGTCTTCAGCAAAATAGGTGGCAACATTTTAATTTGCAGCTATAGGAGAAAAGAAAGCATGAATGACGTCCAACCATTGGTTAAATTCCAGTGGTGTAATAGTATTCATCTCAGCATTTGGCTCTAAGCTATTCAATCAATGTAGAATTCAGTCAACATATTGAAATACTATATTAGCTATACAAGGAGCAGGTTGTATCAGAGCATAAGAACTTTTACTAATTATAGATAACATTCCAAGTTTCTCTTCCCCTCTCCTTTATTTTGCACAGGAGATATTCAGGTCAAAAATGTAGAATGTTTTAATTTTGTTATTCAGTACGTACTTTTTTTCAAATACTTTTTTCTTATTTTCTTTTCTCTCCTCAATTATTTATTTAACTTCATTTTATTTTGCTCGAATTTTTTTTGCACAGACATACACACTCAATGCTATACCAACATGTAAGAATTGAAATTTAACACATACTTATCCTAGTACAGGGACGTCATTGATAGTCCGACCTGTCCGACTTGAGCCCGGTCCATTTTTTGTGCAGCTTTAATTGGTAAATTATGACCTGGGCATGAACAGTTATTTTAAGTGGGCATGCCTATCAGAAACTTGCTGAGATCATTCGTGTTGCCCATGGTCATCTCGCGGTAGAATTTTGGTTCATGGAATTTTGTCCAGCCACTACCAACCATATCAGATGAGCTCTGGCCTAGGATGATGTTGTTAAAATATACAATAATGACTTTACGAAGGTAAAAATCAACTTCTGACTCTTGCTCCACGATCCCTGCAGAAATAAACACAATGTCTTACCTAATCTTCCAGCATCACAAAAGGAAACATTTAATCAAGTGGCAATTTTGCATAAATTTATGCTTTTTCTGGAAGCACAAAAATTATTGATAACTTATTATTCTAATTCTTAGTAAATAGTATTATTTAATACACCCTGCTTTCCCACTTGATTATTGACACACCCACTTCCTGTGTTAGGACCACACCTACTTCTGGTTTTGGCCACACCCATGTCCTGGCCTAACCAATTTTTTAAAACCTAATCCACCCCGGTTATAGTCCACCATTTAAAAAACCTAGGTTTCATGTCTGTATCCTTCCTGTGTGTCATGTATATACATGTACAGATTGTGCATTTTTTGGCTGCTGAAAATTGTGAACAGAATGGGCAAGGTAAAGTGAAAGATGTACGAGACAAATGATGTCATAAGAGATTTAATGTGCATCATTTAGAAAAAAGAACTCAGGCAAGCAAATGAGAAAGTGGCCAGTCTGGAGCATGACCATTTGGTAAGGGTTATATTGTCTTCAGAGCATGAGATTCATATGAATTAGAATATTTCTTGTTTAGATACTGTAATTTGAGGTTTTTAATGATAGGGTTTACTCATTGGTATTGATATCAACTACTTTGTTTTATCATTCATTCAAGAAAACAGTTTATTTCCTAAATATCATCTTTTATATGCATACATTTATATGTTGTGACCCTCTCTCTCTCTCTATTTGCAGCTGTATAAATGCTCTACTCAAGCCAAGGTACACTGCATTTCATTTTGTCCTTGAATTTGTATATAATATGCACTTTAAACTATCAGATACAAAAACTGACAGAAAAACTTGCATTGAAGGACCATTTGTATGAAATGGTAGGTGGAATAAATGTAGCATTATTATAATACTATACACTATTGTATGCTGGCCATAATATTAAAAAAAAATTCCTTTAAGTGACATAAATATTTTTATAGGAGGTGAGGCGATCCATTGAGTTAGAGGAAGAGAACCAGCTGAAAGAGGACAAGAATCAATCCACAGTGAGATAATAGTGCTATAATTAGTAGGGACTCATTAAAAAATTCAAGTCATGTAGAGTTCCACTGATTTTTTTATATTTTGTAACTGAGTATATCAAGGCATCTCCGCCCATTTATATGGGCGTGTCCTACAGTCGTATTGCCCAATTATATACAGGAGCCGAAAGTATGCATTTTGATAAATCTAATTTAATTGTTTTTTTTAAAACTATCAGATTAAAGAACTGAAGGAAAAGCTAGCACTCAAGGACCACTTATATGAAATGGTAGGTAAAACAGCAAATGTTTATATTCTTTGTTGCTATGTATTTTTTGTTTATTTGGTCGTGTTTAATTAATTTATTAGTGCAGGATATGAGTTTATAGATGATATTAAGTTCCAAGAATGTGCTATATTTATATAAATAAGCAAAGATGTCTATATTATGAGGAAAAAAATTCAAAATAATTATATTTATTTTGCAGGAGGTCAATAGGTCCAGGGAGTTAGAGGAGAAGTTGGAAGAGAACAAGAAACAATCCTGCATACCAAGCCCTCTCCACCCATTCATATGGGTGTGTCCTATTGCTTTATTATATATAGGAGCCAATGTCATGTATTTGTGGTAAAAGTTGATTGGTGGAAGTTGTAGCCCATCTTCTTCTTTCCAATAATTTCATGTGGCTACAATGAGTATATAATGTAAGGGGTACTTCTAGCTGAATAAGCTTGAAAACATGACAGAGGAATTCTAGGATCTTAGAGTTGCATGGAGCAGTTGAGGATGTTCTCTAACTCCACCTTTTTTTTCATTTTGTGTTAGACTTTTAACCTGAAATGTTTGTGGTCATCTATTAATATGGTGTGTGTTGTGTGTGTGTGTGTGTTGTTTATTACTATCAGATTTCAGAACTGAAGGAAAAGCTAACACTCAAAGACCACTTATATGAAATGGTAGGTAAAACAGCAAATGTTTATATTCTTTGTTGTTGTGTATTTCTCGTTTATTTAATTGGCGAGCGAGACTCTTACAGGGGTAACACAATTGAAAATTGGGGATGTTTGTTTATATATATGTTTGGACATATGCTAAACAGAATACTTTGAGTTAGCAATACCCATATCATTCAAAGAATTTGAATTTTTACCGCTTTGAATTCTTTTGCGGGTGCAGTTAAAAGTTACACATTTACCAGAGTTCATTTTTTATTTGAATTAGTGGTGGTAGTCCGTTTATGTGCTATTGTCATAGTTATATGCCCTACGCAACAGTGTTGTTCCTTACCTAAATATCTATTCTCCAATAGTCTAAGCATGAAGGTAAGCCTTGTATTGGTATGTTCAGTAAACATGTATATGTGAAAGAGTTGTGCGTTACAGCTACTGCTAACATTTCAGTGATTAAAAACGGTCAAGTTTTTAAATAACATACATATGGTAAAGGGTTTCAATGCCACATAGTTACCACTCGCCGCAACTGTTTGACTTAAAAACAAAACAAAAAAAGCAGGCATTTCTTAGAAGTTACCGCACAGGTTTGAACCTAACCTATTAAGACATGCTTACTGCCGTAGTAGCCGAAAAAGCTGTGTAAAGGCAGCTAATATATTTATTTGCTACGAAAATGTTTAGTT
>WLWI01005010.1_pt1 | contig 11109 bp, 4 predicted proteins | sample 6701501 | NCBI WGS metagenome assembly WLWI01 (sample SAMN12718690, study PRJNA515312) | sponge metagenome | isolation source: marine sponge | host: Mycale hentscheli | place: New Zealand: South Island, Marlborough, Capsize Point | collected 2014-11-01
AGAGCGCAAAAACAAACAGAAGAAGGTGCGCGGTACCAAGAAGGCCAAGGTGACAAGTGGCAAGAAGAAGTGATCATGCAAGAAACAGAGTGGATGTCATATGTTCTTTGTGTCACTTTGAGGGCACGCTCTCTATCATTCTTGCACTTTCATTGATAATAAAATTTAATAAAAATGGATTTGGTACGAAATACAGCATAATACCTTGACTATTAGACTCAATATGTATATACGATTAGTTTTTGAAAGAAGAGTGTGGTCCACTGATCAATTCATATTACATCACACACTACAACTGGAACTTCCAGACATTTTATTGACAAGGATGGGCTAGTTGAGGGCAAGCGGAAAGTTTGGTAATGGATAAACCCTAGTGAAGGTTTTACTTGAATTTTGAGTATCATTCTGGAGAGTCCAGTTATGAGTGAAGACACTGGTAAATGTTTGGTGAATGTGATATTGATCTTATGTATATAGCCACATGTATGGAGACAAATTTATATCGTGAAACTTAAGGTTATAATACACTTACAGCTGTGCAAATTATTTTTTGTAAATCATTATTTGCACAATAAAATTTAATCCTGTAGAAACGTTGAGTTATCGTAATTGTTGATACCTTTTATTTCTACTACCTACCGCACTAATCCACCATTGTGTTTTTTAAAAGTTTTTATTTGTTTTTTGTTTAGATTCACTGTATTTATGTTATCGTTTTACCATATTTCTTGTTCATCTATTGCATTGCTTTTTAGCTTATATTGGTTATAATGGAAAAAATAATGATCTATAATTGTAAATAATATTATGCTGCAGTAGGGTTGAAGTTGCAAAGATCAACACAGCTAGCAATTGTAATTTCTCTGTACCTGTACACATTAAGGTTGTTGTTTTTTACTATAATATAGTATACTTGCTGGACAAAACATATTATTGTAATCTGGCCCAAGATACCTAAACAGTTTCATTTCATCATAATATATAGTATATGTGAGTCTGTGTACATACATGTGCGCGTGTGTGTGTGTGTGTGTACAGTACTGCAGGTGGAGGAAAATTTGTGTGCTGGTTTTCTTTGCAGTTAATTAATTCTGTTATTGTCACCTCTAGACAATTATTTTAGATTTTAGTTCATAAACTGATTAATTTGTAGTTGCTATAATAATCTCAGAGAGTAAACTTTACACTTTAATTAATGTAGGGAAGGTCTAGCTAGTCTTGAAGTAAAATGGCTACAATTATGGGATGTCACACCATCCTCCAATCTCATACAATTGTATTGATAGCTATATGGAACTCTATCAGCGAACTCTCTCACAAGTGCACCATCATTAGTTCTATCTCTGACAGAAAATAAAATCAAACAAGGTTATTATTGTAGGGTTAGGTGCAAGTAGGGAACCCACGTATTAATATTATGATGCTAACAATTCAAATGCATGCACGTGTGCGCATAATCATCTCATCCCTGTACACAACTACAATACACTAGACGTGTATTCAAATGATCTACTCAACTGTTAGCTACCAGGGCATTCATTCTCTGCTCATGAATTGAAAAAACTTAGCTTTGATTCATTGTCCAATCATATCATTACTAAAAAACAAGATAGAAAGAAAATTGATTGATCCTAAAATAAATAAATAAATACATAAATAAAATAAAATCTGCTAAATGCACAAATAAATAGTGACAATTTAAATAAATAATCTACACGAATATGACTGTTTATTGCTATGCTACAAAGATTAAAAATTCAAGAACGGATTCAGTTCAAAGGTGCTTCTTCCCTCAAGCGTTGAGGCAATGTCCTTAAATTTAAATAAATAATCTACATGAATATGATGGTTTATTGCTATGCTACAAAGATAAAAAAATTCAAGAATGAATTCAGTTCAAAGGCGCTTCTTTCCTCAAGCATTGAGGCAGTGTCCTTAAATCGAGTGCCGGTCCAGCTCCGTTAAAGTGCAGTCCATGAAGAAGTACCGGAGCACTTCTCTAATTGAAGTTCTTCAATGCTGGAAGCAGCTCTTCAGGTTCCACTGGAACAGCTGCTGGTAGTTGGCCCATGTCTTCACCAGGCCTTCCTGTTTCCTGACTGACTTGGTTTCCACTGAAGTAGCTTAGGACTTCATGTCTGAAGATACGAGCACTCACCATGGTACTAGGCAGGCAGCAATACCTGTACATGGGACCTGGACAGAGAGAAAGGGAGATAATCCAAATGTACATACAATACCAATAATACAGTCCCCCAACCCACTCTCTCAATGATTTAGTCATTCTTGGCTGAAACAACTCTCTGAACATTTTCTGCATTACTTTTAGCCACCGTTGTTTGGGTCAGGTCACTGAGGCCTAACTCTCCACAGTGATTGTATAAAGAGGTGAAGGGGAAAAAAAAAAAAAAAAAAAATCACGCTATTCTCAATATTTAACTTATGAAGACAAATAATTTTAAAATTCCACCACTTCTTGCCAATATCCTACTCAGGGATCAAGTCCCATATAATCAGTTGGAGGGACTAAAATGACTGTGGATTGAGTCGAACATTAGAAACCATGAGATAGAATTGGCAGTAATAGATATCCATGAGCATCACCGTCCCAATGTGTTACGTCTCATAATGAAGCCCACAGCAACCGTTCTTCTAAAACATATTGGTAAGGACTCTCAATTGCAAACCTTCACATATTATGAAGTTTGTACAGTACAAAAAACAAAACAAAATAAAACAAAAACAAACAAACAAAGGGAGAGGCATAGCAAGCACGTAAAGCTCAAGCTCCACCTAATCAGCTGGTTTCTGGAATTTCCACTCATAGTCATGCATGCATGCAGACACACACACACACATACATACATACACACTGACTTATATTCGTGTGATCCACACTTTTGGGAAAATGCATGTAAACGTGGTACAGAAGTTCTGTCCTAGGATTCAGACACGATAGTCCAAATAATCATAATTTTTTTTTTTAAAGACAAATGAATAAAATGGGTTACATGTGCACAAACATATGTACCAAACCAACACATGTAAGCATAAACATTCACGAGTGGAAAGACACATACTAACACAGATACACACCGACAGCTATACATACACACATATATACATGCAGATATATAAACACATATTCTCATACACTAACTTACATCTAGTGATTGCATGAATTACCTCGCATAAACAGCTCAACAGTGTCTTACAGAACAACACACCAGGCTGAACCCATGAAGTAAGCTTAATTTTGGATGCAACTAGAATTTAATGTAACAAGCTCTTGACAAGGTTGTCAATGTATGCGAAAATGTCTTGCTCCTCAAAAATGTGTCTCAAATTCTTGTGACAGGAATTATAGCTAACCCTCTGCTGCATCTATTGAATGGACGGCTCAAATACAAGCTACAAGCTCAGATTCATCTACAATTAATATCAGACAGACTGAAAAAATTAACTTCGCCACACCATGTAACACTACGTACAGGATCTGAACACTCAAGAATAACAAGATATTAATCAGCGCATTCCCAGTTACTTAGTTCTGCTGCAACAAAACAAAGGAAATTTATTAGTACGGTTACTTAAGAAACTCCTCAGTCCAGTGGATTCTAGGCAGGGTTTCATACAGAGGTAGGGTTGCCCTGGGATCCACCCCCCCTCCCCTCCCCCAGAATTTTTGACCAAACACTGATCAGTGTGAAGTATACACACTTTTACATAGGCATGTGCATCAAAGTAGTAAGGGTTTCAAAAACGGGTGTGGCTAAATACAGCAGTATTTCCTACCACCAGCGAAAAATCCTTACGACACCCTGGTCGGTGATGTCATCACTAATTCATATTATGAGAAAGCTTCAGCTACTCCATACAGCTCCCCATAACTCCCTTAACCAAACAGAAGAAGGCCAAGTTTCAAGATCTGCTCAATGACCTCATTTGAAGGGAAAATAAATTGATACAAGTTGAAGCCACGCAAATCAAAAACCTGTTGTCCAGAGCCTTTATGAGAGATGGACAGTCATTATAACTGATATAAATCTGTCTTAAACCAAGCAATAGAATGGTTAAAAAACAAAAACAAAAAAAACAAAAACAAAAAACAACAACAAAAACAAAAACAAACAAACAAACCTAATTGCTTTATATTGCAATTGTTGAGGCTCTACTACTATACATAATATAACCATAACACATAGCAAGTGAAGTCTGTATGGAAAGAATAATTGGGAACTTGCTACATTTACGTAGTTATTTGTTTGCCACCAACCAATTAACAATCACGACAACATTGATTGTGTACACACATCACACTCAACACATGTAAAAACTGAATTATCATAACAACCAGTTACAATAACTTCAAGTCCATGAATGATGTATTTGAACCAATAAATAGATCACTATTACCAAACAAGAAGCCTGACTAAACCATGCGATAGACTCGAGCCTGCACAGATGTTATTGAGGATTATGGAAACTCTGTGAACAATTAGATAAGGTTTAAAAAAAAGGCACATGTTTAGACTTAGTTAATAATGAGGATCCAGTGTGCTGTAGCGGGGGAGGGGCCATAGACCACAGAGCACACTTAGGCGGGGTGCGCATGCAATTAGGGAATATTGGTGGTAGCAAGGCCAAGTGTCATCAGCAGTTCAGTCAAAATCGGCAGGCAGAAGGAACTGGCTAGCAGAGGGCCGATTTTTTTCCTTCTCATTACCCACCCACCCACACCTTATAGTCTCTGTCACTCGGGAATCTCCCTTGTGACATGATTGGTGAAAGGCAGATGCTGGAGAAATTCCCCATCACCTTACCCCAAGTTGGCTTAAGGTCAGCAAGGGGGCGGGGCATCCGGCCCGACACCTCCACCAGAAACTACACAGAAATGTCTGTGGCCACTCCCGCACGGAAATCCTTATCAGCAAGTTAGGTAAGAGGGGAAGGTATGTAAGGTTTTGGGGGACTTGAGATCCGAGAATTATTAATTCTTGTTAAGCAGCCGTTCTCCGAGGATAAAGAGGCAGGGCACACCGGGAGAACATCTGGTAACTTTTGCCAGGTTTTTGTGAAATTGTCCCGGGATGTTGGGACAACCAATATTAAGCAACCATAGTTATGTAAACGTCACTCTTACGCATTGACTCCACTCAACACTTGCTTCACTGTATTTTGCGATTTATGTGTTCAGTAGATATGGCGCAGGGCTACAAAGTAAAAACAAAACAAAAAAACAACAACAAACAATAAAACAACAAAAAACTAAATTGTAATTGCACTCCAGTGTTTCACGGAAACCTGGCGAAAATTACCCGCGGACATTCTCCGAGAACGGCTGGTTAATGAGACTAGTGAATAGTAAAGTTGGCCAGCAGTTTGTATAACACAGGAACATACTGACCACCATGGCTCAGAGGCCATACAAACTAGTGACATTAATGAGTTCCATACTAATCAATAAAATAGAGAGAAAGGACTGACATCATAAAATGTAAGCTTTGGAGATACGTAGTCTGGCTGGCCAGCTAGTCTTATTGGCTAGATTTATTCAACAAATAGCTGACTACTTCAGACCTGTACATAGCAAGACTAAGTGTGTAGATAATACGCATTGGACTGTATCAATACAACTCCGGCTCAATACCACCAAAACCAAGTCTTTGTGCTCATCAGCAGAACAAACAGGGGAATATGACCAAAGTGAAAACCATTCAATACAGTGGTTTTCACTTCCCCTCACACATCTCATGGTCAATGGACATTAGCAAAACTTGTGTCCGGGCAAAGAAGCTATTGGGAATGCTTCACAGTCACTTTCATCAGGCAGATTCGAAAAGCTTATCCAGGCTGTGTAAATCCATTGTCCTACCAGTTTCAGGGTATGGTGGTCGTGTTTGGGATCCTTATCACAACAGCTATGTTAATAAGCTGGATCGAACTCAGGAATTTGCCGGCAAAATTATGTATATACCTTAAATGTGTTCGTGGGTTTTGTACTTTTTGTGGTTTTGCATTGCTGTTTTAAAATAAACCCACTTGAATCAAATCTTCAGTTATGTTGAGTTATTTGTGGCTTGATTGATTATATGAAACTATACATTGTCTATTTGGGAATACAATAGTCTCTACCTGGTGGATACTTGGTGCAGCAGCTGGAGTGGGCCCCCATGAAAATTAGGAGATAATTTGCCAAGCTGTGCATCTGTAGGTGCGTGAGTCGCTTATCCCTGCCTCTGTGTTTACCCCTCATCCATCCAATTCCATTTGCCATCAACACTCTAAACTACCATTCCTTCCACGTGTGAAAATAAACAACCATTGTCAATCATTTTTTGTTTTTTTGTTAGCTATGTCATCCTGTGGAACAGCCAACCTGTAGATAATAGTCGAACAACCATCTATCATACATTTTAAAGCAACTTTAAATCATTTATCATCCATTCTTGTGTTGTCTCATGTTGTTGTCTTGTTGATTGTTTCTTTATTCATTGAATGGCTGCCTTAACAATAGCCATGGCTAGTTGGCTGGCCTTGTATCTCACAACACAAAATATTAATTAAGAAAAAAATAACCCCCTCCAATCACCAAGAAGAGAAATCTTGTAATTTTAGTTTCCCACAATAGTGATTGTGCAGAATCCTCACTGGCATTAGATTACCTACCTTCTTTATCAACAGGAACCTTCAGCTGATCACACCGCTTTATAGCTGGAGGGTCTCCGACTTCAACTGCGTAACACAAACACCAGTACAGCGGATAATTTAGGGGTTTTATCCAATCTCATTAGCTCACGCCTGATAGGGTTGTCACGCCTGATAGGAGCCCTCGTTAGCTGCCTAGCGAAAGACTTCGCCAAACTGGACGCCATCTTGTAGAAAAAAGTTGTTTATCAGATGAGATAAACAACAGTCATTTTCAGATTTTAGGAGGAGTGGTTTCCAACACGTGGTCGTTCTCGGGGCGGCGGCCGGGTGCATGCATTATGTGAGACGGTCGATATTTATTTTAGTAAGAAACCCTTTACCCACTATGAATGGTAAAGGGTTTCTGAAGGGATAAATTGCACCAAGTGAAGAACTGCGAATTCCCTACTTATTATATGTAGGCAGCACAGGCTCTGATTCAATTGTAGCTACACCAAAGAAGACAAAAACAATTTGGTAATTAATGAATGAATGAAATACTTGTGAATTAAATGGTCATTGTTAAGTATCTATTATAGGAGTCACCATAACAATAGCTCCCTCTGTACAACCACTTTGGAGTTCACCGCTTTGCATAGCAGTTCTGCCCAACATATTATTTGAAACATCATAATAATACGCTTGTGTGTCAATAACGATGACGACGACGACGACGTGTGTATTCATGAATAATTCATGAGATTAGTATGGTTCGGTAAAGCATCGTTCATTTATGGTAGGTAAAGTATCGCCACAATCAGTAGAACGTGCTGCTACAGCATAAACTAAGTAGCTAACTAGTTGTCTCTTTAGTCTCTTCTAGTCATAGTCTAAGCCTGAATTGTTTATTCATGTAAGTTGTACTCTCATTACATTATTTTAAGAGTTATTTATAGTGCATGATTCCCTACAGCATAAACTAAGTAGCTAACTAGTTGTCTCTTTAGTCTCTTCTAGTCAGGGAATCATGCACTATAAATAACTCTTAAAATAATGTAATGAGAGTACAACTTACATGAATAAACAATTCAGGCTTAGACTATGATTTAGGCTGGCACTACGAGTTTGACAGTAAAGTGATTTTGGCAGTCATCAGTGCAGGGAGTAATTCAGAAACTTGGAGATTTGAAGTACGGTATTCTATTTTCTTTTATCTGGAAGAAATTCTGATCATTAAGTCCACCCATTCATGTATGAACCAGTAATTCTGATCATTAAGTCCACCCATTCATGTATGAACAAGTAATTCTGATCATTAAGTCCACCCATTCATGTATGAACCAGTAATTCTGATCATTTAGTCCACCCATTCATGTATGAACAAGTAATTCTGATCATTAAGTCCACCCATTCATGTATGAACCAGTAATTCTGATCATTAAGTCCACCCATTCATGTATGAACAGGTAATTCTGATCATTAAGTCCACCCATTCATGTATGAACCAGTAATTCTGATCATTAAGTCCACCCATTCATGTATGGACCAGTAATTCTGATCATTAAGTCCATCCATTGATGTATGAACCAGTACTGACAAAATTTACATTTCTGCATGAGATAGTGATTCTTATAGAGGTGCTTCACTTTAAAGTTCCCTTATGACTATTAGTTAGTTCTTATTATTTTTTGGATTGTTTAGTTTTAGTTTAGTTGTTGTCAGACACTTTAAATTAGTTGTAGTAGTTATTTTAAAATTAGTTGTACTTATACACAATTCATGAATTGAAACTTTTTTTTGTATTTCAGGAGATATGAAATGAAGTTAATTTTGATATAGCTAGCTATTATGAGATGGTGAAACAGTTGTATGTGCTGTTCTGAATAGTGGGGTTTTGCCCACAATCACAAGCAGATTCCCTTACTTAAATTTGTTAAACACTCCAGTAATAACGATCTTTAAAGAATGAACCTCTACTTATTGATGGCGCTTGATGTATTGCAAAGTAAGAATGCAGTAGCACAAGTTATCCTGCTCAATTATCATTCTCTACCATTGGTTAAGGTTACATAAGTTTCCTTCTCCTGCTCTCTTTTTTCTGAACTGAGCTTTTCTTCTATCCCACCACTCCTATCTTCAGCTCTTCTTTTTGAGTCATGGCGCCCCCTTTTCCTTTGTCTCTCTCTCCTGCATTTCTGCCCGCCTTTACTCGTCGATTCCACCTGCTTTTTAGTTATAATTAATCGCTCGCCTTTTTGCCTTCTCTTCCCTTCCATTTTAAACCTACACCGCCTTATCTCGCCGATTCCATCCGCTTTTCAGTTACAATTAATTTCCTTTTACCTTCTTTTCCGTACTTTCGCCTTCCTTTTTGATACCTACGCCGCCTTCCTTTTTGATACCTACGCTGCCTTCCATCGTCTCTATTGCACCCACTTTTTAGAAATAACCGGCACGTTCTACAGAATGTGACGACACTTTACCTACGGTAAAGAGACTATGCTTTACCAAACCACCAAGCTCATGAATTATTCATGAATACACACACCGTCGCTGTCGTAGTTCGTAGTTACTGACACACAAGCGTATTATTATATAGATGCTGAGTCAGGACTTTTACTATTGTCCTTCTACCAAGTTGGCAAAGCAGAGCAAGTAATTCTGCAGAAAATAGCGTCCTAGATTTGCCCCTGAAGTATCTAAAAACAAGCTTTGACGTTTCTAAATGAGACTATCTTTACCAACTTCGCTGGTACAAAAAAAGTGGTGGGGCAATTGCCGCCCATGGATCCACGCGGTTCCTACCGCCGTGTGTATACTACCAAAATGGTGAAGTGAGCACACCGCACCATATTTTGGTGTACCTATTGTTGCATGTGTTTGCACTTAATTTGGTGTGAGCTACCCTTAATTTGGTGTGAACTACACTCATAAGGATTCTGGTGTAGATTGGTAGGCTAACACAAACTAATTGGACTTTTCAGTGTTTGTGTGGCAATTGCATAATAATGCAAAATGCTACAGAGTGTATCTGGTTCTGCAAACACCTTATAGCTAAAAGCATCACTATGAAGAGGATGAAGGATATGTGAATGTAAGTTATATACAACTGCATGATTTAGCTTATGACCTTGATATTACAGAAAGTAAAGACCTATGGCATATCATCAGTTCACCCTTTGGTACCAGCAAAATGTGTTCACATTGTGAAGTTTTTACAGCATAAAAAAAAAATAGATGACTTATACTTAAAAAATTCAAGGATTCTGAACCCCATGGCTGTTGAAATTAATCCTGGCTGTTAAAATTACTCCTGGCTGTTAAAATTACTCCTGGCAGCCAGAATCACCCTTTAGTTGTCAGAATTCATAGTCCTGGCTTTATAAGCCATTGTTGTTCAAGCCTAAACATACTCCAAGCCTATAAAATACCAGAGTCACAGCCTTATAAAAGTCGTAGTCTAAGCCTAAAAGCCACAGTACCAACTTAAAAGTCATAGTTCCAGCTTAAAAGCCATACTGCAAAGCCATAGTCCCAGTCTAAAAAGCAATAGTTCTAGCACAAAATGCCACAGTTTCAGCCTACTAAGCCTAAATAACCTTGACAGCAGTCATCACAAAGCCTTGCGACAGAGTGAATTTTCAGGAAGCTAAATAATAGCTATTAAGAATGGTGCTATTATGAAGAACTCACTGAGTTTCGAGTTAAATGGTTTTGGGCCATGTTTATAGCTACATGATATATGAGAGTAGTGTGCTTGAGTGAGAAGTAACACAATGAATGATGAAAACAAAAGGAGGTGCTGACAAATTAGAAATAATCTAAATAGATAGTTCAGTAATGCGTGTGGCCTGAATACTCCTGTAAAAAACAAAGAGTGATCTATTGGTCACTATCAATGCTGGAGTTGTGAAAATATTTTCTTAATGGCAAGGTATGTCTTCATTTTATGATTGCATTGATTCAAAGTGAAATGGTTACCATAATGAAAATAGTTTCTGTCATCTACTATACTTGTAGTTTTAATTTCAATCAAATTTGCTATCTTCTAAAACATTTAGTTATATTATTTTCATTTTTTCTACAGCTTAGTTTTAGTTTTTCTTACCAAAACTAAAATATTCATGCATTATTATTAGCTAATGATCACGTGTAATTAATATTGGTAGCATAATGTATGCCATGTAGACATTACCCCTTTAAATTTTATAACTTCTTTTTTTCAATCTTATACAAACCCAATAACCATAGCTATTCACTTTATTTTCATACAAAAAAATAGTGTTTCGCTAAAATGTAAATTGTACAACTTTAGAGCACAAGATGCATCAATAGATGTATTCTCTCTCTTTCACAGGCTTTTTTAAACAATACAGAATTAAAAATATTTGATCGCCACCGGGAATCAAACCCAGGACAGCTTTCTTAACACACAAGCGCTCTGAAAAAAAAGTACGAAATTGTGAAGATGCATCAAGT
>WLWI01005011.1_pt1 | contig 11108 bp, 9 predicted proteins | sample 6701501 | NCBI WGS metagenome assembly WLWI01 (sample SAMN12718690, study PRJNA515312) | sponge metagenome | isolation source: marine sponge | host: Mycale hentscheli | place: New Zealand: South Island, Marlborough, Capsize Point | collected 2014-11-01
TACCTTATAAATTCCTGCAAGTTCTTACAAGAACCGATTAAGATTCTGAAAGTTTTGTTAAGAAATAAATCATGTAATATACCTTATAAATTCCTGCAAGTTCTTACAAGAACTGATTAAGATTCTGAAAGTTTTGTTAAGAAATAAATCATGTAATAAACCTTATAAATTCCTGCAAGTTCTTACAAGAACTGATTAAGATTCTGAAAGTTTTGTTAAGAAATAAATCATGTAATATACCTTATAAATCCCTGCAAGTTCTTACAAGAACTTGTTAAGATTATATAAGTTTTGTTATGTGTAAAATCTTACAAATTCCTGTAAGACTTAAGAAAGACATATACATATCCACTGGAGTCACCTAGAAAGTATATCGACTTATTAACAGTCCACACGACATGTTTGTAAGTTTAATTCTTTGCATTTATGACCTGTAGTGGTCTATTGTGTATACTTTTAGAATTCAATCATTTAGACCGTTCCTCTGCCTATATTAATTTTAATTAAATTTTCAAAGTACATAATTTTAGTTTGTGTGATTCAGATTCCTTCCCCCATTTACGAAAAAGCATCATGTATGAAGAACTGCTATGAATCATCATTGTTTGACTTAAACGATTATAGGAGTCAAGATGATTACTATGTAAAATAGAAAAAAAATGTGAGGTTGAAAAAGTCCAAAATGTGGCAAAAATGGAGAGACAAAAGATACTGAATTAGTGGTGTTCAACTTTGTTTGGCAAAGTTACTATAATGTCATGAGGTGAATATTTAACTGGAATGTGGACACACTTCTCAACCAAGTCTGTTGGTGAAATTGCTATTAATTTATTAGATAAAGATGGCTTTTTCACCTTAAAGCCAAACAAATTGAACAATTTAGCTGCCTTGTAACATCTTCACTTAGTGAATGTCGATGTTGTGACTGTGGCATTGCCAGTACCTCTTCATCAGTATTGTCAAAAATAGACACAATGACAATTGGATTACCATTGACTAAGCAAAACTTCTGAATAGACCCTAACCATTCTTCTTTACCACATACTGGTCTATAAAATTTACGAATGGAGTTATTTCTAGAGTTGTGCTCGCTTGCTACTGAATAAGTTACACCATCTTGCCTGTACCTAGGGAAAACTGGAACTATGTGGTTTTCAATGGAAACCCTGCTTCCTGCACAGCCTTTATTCATCTACACAGAGATTTTTGTTTGTTACTTTCCCCAAAACATCAGATCTATCTACCTTTCCAGTGAAGTCCACTGTTTGAGAATTCTCGTTCTTGTCCAGTCTATCCTTGAGAAGAGGCAGAGCTTGTCTCATTCTAACAGACTGAATTAGTTGAGGGAGGACATTCCTTGTTCCATGACAATGCCGCTTCAGAAATCCATTGAAGTTTTCAAATCCGAACGTCGAATAGCACCACAAGGGTCCCCATCACGGACAAACTCACACATGTGTATCAAACTATGAAAGTTCAATAAACACATGGTTTGAGGGTACAAAATTGGCATTAATTCATAAAATCTGGCAAGCATGCAATGAGCTATTTGTAGGTGCTGTTGAGATATATTGCAGCCAAGTAAAATATGAATGGAACTAACTAGCAATGAGAAGTGATATAGGTAGTCTGCTGGAAAATCCACTTGCAATAGTACAGGAATAGAATAAATCAAAAGCCAGGCCCGATATTCAGATGCTTTCCAATACTTTGAAGTATGTATAGACCTAGGAGTTCGCCGGAATTCATAAGAGGGTTTAATGCGCAACAAAGCTTTATCAATTTCTTTCATTTTCCTACCAAGGTAAAATCTGGACTGGTGATACTTTGTGTCAAACCAAGAATTAAAAAGAGATTTAGTAACTCCTTCCAAAACAGCATGCATGTAGTCTATAGGAACAGCATTGGTAAGGGAAATACTGGATATAATGATCCAATTTTTTTCTCTCCATAATCATGGTACAAATATCTGAGCAGTTTGATACCAAGATCAATAATGTGGGGTATTTAGTTGCTGAGATACTTAAGATTTTGGGCAAGGTCGATGACCTTTTGAACTCTAAAAAGTTTTCCCCGCCCCCTTTTTGACCTAGCTTTTTTTTGTAAATCTGGACACCCAAACCTACCAAAATCAGTTGAAACCAGCTTGTTTTAAAAATTTTCACAGATTGGATCTCAAAATGCTTAATTTTGGGATACTATTGCCCATTGACAGACGGACCCATTGCCTGCCTGCCCGGCCCATTGCCTGCCCGCCCCGCCCATTGCCTGCCCGCCCCGCCCATTGCCTGCCCGCCCCTCCCATTGCCTGCCCGCCCGGCTGGTTGAAAAATACTCATTCGAGGAAAAATGTACCATTTCTAATACATTATTGGCACGGCAAATGGAATGCTGTGGCAAATTAAAGAACTAACAAAACTCACGAAAGGTAAGCAAGAAATCAGCCTGTGTTGATCCACGACACACGTATGGACCTCATAGCAACATGCACAACAGAGATTCAAACAAACTATTGGATAAACTTACTACCAAATGCTAGCCAACAAACACTTCAGTTAAGACTGCAAAGATGATAAGACTGAGTAGTGAGGTGTTTGTACTCTTCCTCTTACCCGCCATGACTGAGAGATAGTATTCAGAGAGTGTGTAGAGATTTTAGCATGAAGGCAGATCTTACATCAAGTTAAACTTTACGATAAAAGCTTTGCCCATGTGAAAAATACACCCTAAAGTAGTACTGAATAATAATATAGTGCATTGCATACGATAGCCATGAGAAAGTGAGTTTTAATAAAACTCAAGTCTACAGGGCGTAAAGAAACATCAGGGAGCCTGTCTGTAAGAGAGGGGACAAGAATACTTCAGCTCAAAGACTAAAGAAGCTCTATGCACCCAGACGACTCCTGAATACCTTCTTTAGTTTAAAAGAAGCATCATTTTTGAGCTTCCAGGATGCTGGGTGCCTTATGCCTAACGATACACAAACGTATTACTAAACAACTGAAAAACAAAACCAAACAAACAAAAAAAGCCTACAAATTAACTAACCCTCCCTTCTCCCCAAACTAGCCAGTTGATATCAAAACAAAAAAGCCTCCAAATTAACTAACCCTCCCTTCTCCCCACTTATAAGTAGCCAGTTGATATCAAAATAAAAAAGCCTCCAAATTAATTAACCCTCCCTTCTCCCTAGCCAGTTGATAACACAATGGACACCACCCAATGGATTCAGCTCTAGTGAGCTAGTAGCCATTGCTGTTGGCAGCACACATACCTACGAACAAGCAACTTCGTACCTGAGGGCCAATGTTGACATGGAAACGACTGTCATATGAGTCTCCCCCTATAAGGAACTTGTTTGGTCCACTCTGTCTCAAGAAGTAGAGTCGTGCCTTGTTAGCACGGTCCAGCATCCTCTGCCTCGGGCCGTCCAGGTGCTGCGGCTGGGGGGCGGGGACAGAGATGTGGGAAGCCAGTGGGGGCTTCTTCGCGGTGTGCTGGGCAGACGACGTTGTCACCTTATGGGGGAGGTTCGGAGAGAGCTCATGTGATGCCGAAGGAGGCGCGGTCATACCGGTCGAAGATTGCGTTGGAAGAGACGAGGCTAGCATGGAAGGTGATTCCTTTGTCGTAGTCTGAACTGGCGGCTGAATTTTGGTCACTGTAGACGCTAGCACAGCAGAATGAGGAGCGGAAGACTGACCACTCATGTGCGTGGTGGACAAGGACATGTTCATGTTCATCAAGTTGAAGTGGCCCGGGTTGCTCTTGGAGCGCCGAGGAATCTCTCCAGGGACTCGCATCAAGTTGCTGGAGCTGGCGTCAGCGGACTGGGCCTGAAACACACACACACACGTTGGAATGAGAATGAAAAAATGGGAATGAAAGCATAACTAAAACCCAAAAAGGATGTCACTGAATAATGGATGGTGTTGTATATTTTAGACAACTTTCCCATGGCTTAAATAATCCATCTTGTATTTGTGTGCCCTCTGTCACTCAGATTCCATCTACCCACACACCTACTAGAGAAACAAACACACTCACCGACGGCACATTCTTCAGTGCTTTATGAGGCTGAGAGCTTCTCTGTGGGCGCTGAGATACCTTGCTTGTCATTGGATGAGGAGCTTCTTCCATGCCTTTTGACCTGAGAAATATAACATGCCCAAGCTAACAGCCAGAGAGCACCTTATTCACAAAACATAAAAGGTACTGTTGTAACAACACGACAGCTCCTCAGTTGCAAAAATAGTTTGTGGAGTCTATAATGCCATGTATAGTACCCTTCACTATAGCACTCACTCCATAACTATTACACAGCTAGAGAAAAACTTACGCTCTACTCGCTCCATTTCTGGAAGAATCCGTTGACTTAGTTTTAGGTCTGGTGGGACTAGCTACGGGTCTGGACTCCTCCATACCAACATAGGTACTCCGAAAGATTTCGTCCTGGGAGTTTAGACCCAACAATCAAAGCAGTAGTAACCCAGTAGAGTAGTAAGTCTTAAAAGCAATTTCATTGACAGCGCAGACCAAGAATTTCGGGTCAGAGTTTAATTGTTTCCTGTGGGCGTTTCTTTTAAACAGGATTTCCTGTCTTTATAAACCTGCATTTCGCAGCGTAGTAGTACATAGTCATAACACTAAAGAAAACTGTTTACTTGAATAGCTGCTCTGAGAGAAGTTGGCGGCACAGGTGTAATGTCTAACAGAAGCAACCAACTCCGCACGGATGGCAGACAAGTGACTAAGGAAGGTTGGCTTATGAAAGAAGGTGGGGCGGCCAGGAGCAAATGGCAGAACCGTTGGTTTCGCCTCCAGGGAAAGACTGTGAACTACTTCGTGAAGAAAGAGGACGCCAGTCCGCAGGGAGTTATCCATTTGGAGGAAGTGAAAGATATTAGCAAGATAGGGGACCGCTCTGGAAAGCAGCACTGCATGGCCCTTGTCACCACCAAAGACAAGAGCAAGAAAGTGTACTATCTCGCTGCAGACACTGAAGACTGCCTTCACGAATGGTTTGTGGCTCTAAACGCCAATTTGGCACCAGACGTTCCTGTAAAGCTGCTGAAGTACTGCACTGCAGAAGTGTTTCTATCTTCAGGTGTGAGGATCACTGGTGACGTTAACTATGAGATTCTGTCATTTATATCACACCGGATACCAGTGGAGAAAAAGAAGAGGGACAATTTTGGTTGGTTCTGTGACCGACCCATCGCAGTAGGATCTGTGCTTAATCTATTTTCTGATTATGGATGGTCACCAGAACGTGTGTATCGCAGTACGGCTATTTCTGGCACGGATATTACACAAATTGCCCCGGTGGTGAGAATCCTCTTTTCTAAATCTCCTGGAGGCGCAGTAAGTAAGTCAAGACAAGGGTCGTCAAAGTCTTCCTCCAACTCATCTGCGAATTCATCTCCTGTACTTAATACCAATCGTTCGGAGAAACTGTTTGGTGCTATTCGAGGTGCAGCCGGGAAGCTGAGCAGTCTTACCAAGTCGGACGACATCCCCCCGATGATGACATCGTCTCCACTCCCCCCGGAGGCAGCGCTGCTTGATGGTGCCGATGATGAGCTGGTTTCACTTATGCAGGAATTTGACATTCCTTTGTCTCTGTTAGAAGTACCGTCAGAATAGCCTAAAGAAATTGAAACTAAAATCATGTAATACATTCGTATTTATTCACCTGCCAAATATGACATGCCCTTCCATTTTAATTCATCTTGGGTTTGTTCTACTCTTTTCCCCCTCCTGTTTGCATACTGGTCACTATTTTCTTTGACTCATGTGGGTGTAGTTCATTGTGTGTTGTGAGGTTCTTGGCAACTTATATTTGAATACCATTTCTTATAGCAGTTCCATTCTACTCTGAAGGATGGCCACTGAGCACAATTCATTCTGGGTACAGTTAGGCACTTGGTATAGTTCAGTTCATTCTGGTGGCATTGGGGTAGACTGTCTACTCAGATGGTTCATCAATACATTGACAGTGTTTGGCTTTGTTTAAATGTTGTTTTGGTTAACTTCTGTTTTGGGATTACTCAGAGACTAACGAAGGAATAGCAACATTAATAGTACCCAATGATTGCAAGCAACCCAACCATAAGCAACTTGTTTGTGTATATATAATATATATCATTATATATTAAAATACAAACTCACAAATAATCCCCTTAAATCAAACTCGTGCTAAGACAATGTAGACTAATTACCATCATTTAGGAAGAGTAAACAGTTGATTTCCTCAAGTTTATTCTGAAGAAAGGTCCCGTAATCAAAACTGTAAACATCAGCAAGTTTCTGAACACACACACACACACACACACACACACACACACACACACACACACACACACACACACACACACACACACACACACATTCAGTTCTGACATTTTGCATTGTTCTTGTATATTTAACCAACTGTGCTTGAATCATTTTCTCCCTATCAATTTGGTCTTCCTAAATGAGTCTCAATTATTAGCTTGAACACAAAATTCATGCTTGAAAAGCAACGTTATAATAATAAATTGCTTTGATCTGCATGATAGTATATTAACAGGTTTTGAAGTAAACTTTGGGGTATGAACACTCCACACCAAATTACAGGAATTTAGCTCACTAATAGCCTCCTCAGTGAATCCATTTTTTGGGGCTACAGATGTTAGACGATTAATTGCCACTCAATTTGTGATTAGCTAATTGATTAACTGTCATAAGTAAGAACTTGCAAACAAAAAAAAAGTGTGCCCGCGGTAGTTGGGTAAAGTATCTCTCTATTCTAGACTCCACTCCGCTATCGCCGTGCCGCCCACAGTCAGAGCTGTCGGGTAATTGCCTCGCACATGCGCACAGTTAGCGTTACGGTAATCTGGGATAGCCCCTCCCACGCTAGTGAATCCTCAAGACTCGCTTCAACGCCATTCATGCCGTGATTGGGTACCAATGAATATCAGACCCATGTCTGGGATGGTTCGAGACACACTAGCCAGCCGGAGGCAAATATCTCATTCGGCTTGCCAAATGGCTACCGGTAGCCTCGCGAAAAGCCTGGCCAGGCATCGCCCTGCGTCCACGGCTCAGTCGAGGTGCATAGCCGAGGGGGAAACGCTAGAAGATCAAGATGGAAATAGCATAACTGAGGAAAGATCAGTGGTAGTTAACGTTTCAGGAACGAAATATCCTGTAGGTTAGTATTCTAGCTTAGTTAAAATGAAAAAAAAGTAAAGATTTGGAAATCAAATTTTTATGTGCATGAATTAATTAATTCTTGTTATAGTTGGCATGGTGGCTGAAACTCTAGGGATGTCTGTCACCAAGTCAAGCTCTGCTGACAGGTAAGTGTGACTATGTGTTAAAGACAAAGTGAGAATACTGCAGGTGTAAAATGGTGTTGGTAATTAGCAAAATGGTCAAGATTTAGGCATGAAAGCACATATAAGAAGCACTTTTAATGAAAGTGATTGCGAATAAGCATGAAGGGCACCTATAGCCACAAATTATTAGTGCAATTCAACCATAATTTCTGGTTATCCAGGTTATAGTTTAGTCTTGAAATGACTGAATCATTTTTTCATATTACTTTTTGTTCATCCCCTAACATCTTATATTTACACTGTGCAGTGATCTTCTATGGATAGACTCTGCTGTGCCAACAGAGAAATACTTGGAACTAAAGCCTTATCAGGTAAGTGGTAATTATTATGAATAAAATTGTTTCCTATTTATACAAAGATATGTCACTGTCTGCACAGACAATCAATCACTTCCCAGGCATGACTGAAATCTGTCGAAAAGATTCTTTGGGAAGAAACATGCAAAAGTAAGTCTCTTCAGAGAGACAACACCATCAGCTGTTTTCATTCAACTTTTTCATTTTATCTTAGGCTTATTCGTCTTCACAAAGAAGAGTACAATTTTGTGCCACGTACTTGGGTGCTTCCAGGAGAGTTCCATTCTTTGTACTGTCTAGCGAGAGAGTGTAAGCGAAAAAGAAAGGCAAAGACATTTATTGTCAAGCCTTCAAATGCAGCCATGGGAAATGGGTAAGACTATTATATTAGTACAATTTGAGTTGTACTTATATTAGAAACATGAAAGCATTCTTGTGTTTTCTTTTGCAGGATCTTTTTGACCCAATCTCTTGATAGTATTCCAAAGGATCAAAATTATGTGGTGCAGGAGTATTTGGAGAAGGTATGACCAAATATTTTGTTATCTGTGAATATTACAGACAGGGCAAATCAACAGATAGTATGATATTTATTACCCATAGAGTGAATTCATGAATGCAGCTGTCCTTAAGCCATGCCGACCTCTTATATAGTGACTCACTACTGGTTTTAGAATGAATTGTTTTGTTCAATTATTCTTAAGGCATTAATTATCTGACACTTGTTTTGCTTTGTTGGTCTTATGAATAAATCCAGGTCAAAATTGTTGTTCATTGCTTCAAACACTATTTTATACAGCCATTTCTTCTGGATGGATACAAAATAGATCTCAGAGTATATGTTCTTGTAACTTCCTGCAACCCACTCCGAATATTTGTTTACAATGATGGCTTGGTGAGCTATTTTATTATTACTTGTAGTGTTACTATTATTTATGGCCTTTTATTTTAATGAAGGTACGGCTTTCTACACTCCCATATGAACCTCCCTCAGAACGAAACTTGGTAAGAATTGCTTGTGCTTATTTCAATATCAGCATAACTGAAAATGAGCAAAAGTGAAGGAGGGAAGGAGGAAAGTAAAAAATACAAAATATATATGCATGACTAAAATATAATGATTGCACTACATACGTTTTATGAACATTCAATATTTTTTTCACTTAATAGGATAAGAATTTCATGCACCTTACCAACTATTCCATCAACAAACACAGCGAGAGATTTGACCACAGTGAAGAGAAGGATCAGGGAAGCAAGCGCACCATTCAATATTTTAACCTGTGGCTAGTAAACAATGGGTACAGTGCCTCTGAGCTATGGGCTAAGATTAATGTAAGTTTTCCTAATGGGAAATGATGTGTTATAGAAATTTATATTGTGAGAGTGTAGTACTATTATTTCAGAATGTTCATTTGTTTGGACACTTCATTCATAACTTTGAAATTTTTTGATCAGATACAATTCAGTATAGGTTAAGCTTGACTTGTGTTGTTTACAAGCAAATTATTTAGAAAGAACTACGTGGCTGTAAATGATCCATTTTACTGTTTCCTGATGTATTTGATTTTTATGAAGAGGTGAATGTGTATTCACAGGATATAATAGTGAAGACTTTGATAGCCACATCCCCCCAGCTCTCACACTCTTACAGTGCCTGTCGGCCAGGGAAAGGAGCAGATGAGAAGAGCCAGTGCTTTGAAATCTTGGGATTTGACATTCTTCTTGATGAAGGCCTCAATCCCTGGCTGTTAGAGGTGAACACGCTGTTTCATCAACGTGGTTGCTATGTATTTAAATTAAGAAATTTTAAATTATAAAAAGTATTTTTAAAGCATAATGCACAACACATATAACTGGAAGAGAATTATCATTTAGCTAGCTGACAAAATTAAGATATAAAATGTTGATTCTTGCTTGTATATTTCTTTGTACTTATTTGGTCATATATTTTTTCAGGTAAACAGAGGACCGAGTTTTGCCACTGACTCCAAACTTGACTTGGAGATTAAATTTGGAGTGATTAGAGATGCCCTAAACATCGTAAACATCAAGTTAGTGAATGTAACAAGAAAAGCAGATGAAGTATAAGAGAGAAGACTTTAAAATAAACATCATGAGCTATTTTATTAAAGGAACCAGAATAGGGAGTCTAGAAGAATTTACACATGAGCTGTAAACAATCCTATGTGTTATACTCTATGTAGATGCACTAAATTAAACAAAGCTGTGACAAAATATTTTACTGTATACTATGATTAAGTAAATGTCCCAAAACTAACATATTAGTACACACCTATATGTCTATTCATATTTCCAGAGCATCAGATAGAAGAAGGGGCAATGCCTCACGAAGAAAGGCTAGCATGAGACGCTTGTTTCGTACCCCAACTCTTCTCACTCAATTCGACTTCCGTTCGGTGAGATATTTCTAATGAACCCATTAGCAGCAAACTACATGTATGCTATTTATAATATTCTCTCATATCACTATTATGCAGGAGCAAGATACTGCTGTGTACCAGCATCAGAGAAGAAAGGAAGAAGTGGTAAGGTGAACTTTTTGAAAGTTTGTACTATTTTTTCTCTACTTTTCAAATTTGCATGCGTAGGAAGGATAATTTCAGTATGCATTGTATATTTTTAGTTGAAATAAATATGAAAATAATTATAATCAACATTCATAGTTTACATAATATAGCAAAGAATTAACTTAAGTTTGAGTTGTTGTTTTTTTGTTAAAAAAAAAATTAATTAGAGAACTCGATTGGACCAAATGAGGCGTGAGAAGAAGCAGTACGATCATGAGCAGAAGATGATGGGCGGATATATGCGAGCCTACCCGTGCACAGACTGGGTCAAAGCTAAGCTTTACAAGAGACTAGCTGAATCAGCAGTGACACTGACCTTGTCTGGTAAGTGGTCATAACTATGATCAACGTATGACTCCGACTCCTTGCTTACACATTGCTGTCATCATTCTTTCGTTGTTTTTAAATTGATAATTTAGGGAGTAAGTTCTCTACTACTGGAGGGAGCAAAGAAGCTCTGCAGTCCATGAAGGTTGGCAAGAAAAAAATGTAGCAATATACTCTAATAGTGTGTGACTCTTAATTTATTCTTAGAATGTTTCTCTATTATGCAGTTACAAAATATAACCATTGGGCAGATATCTACTGCTACATGTCCATTTTAACTGGTAGAAAGTGATAGTGCTATAGAAATATATTGTGTTAATGTCTTTGCAAATGTATAAGAGTTTGTTTGAAGCTTGTTCCTGCTATTGGAGTATGCTACTGAAATCCTGAGCCAGTACAATGGGATAGGGAGGGGGGGGGGGGGGGGGGGGGGGAAGGGGGAGGGGGGGGGAAGGGGGAGAGGGGGGGGGTGGAGAGTACTTATTAGGTTGTTTGGTTTGAGTTAGGTT
>WLWI01005012.1_pt1 | contig 11106 bp, 2 predicted proteins | sample 6701501 | NCBI WGS metagenome assembly WLWI01 (sample SAMN12718690, study PRJNA515312) | sponge metagenome | isolation source: marine sponge | host: Mycale hentscheli | place: New Zealand: South Island, Marlborough, Capsize Point | collected 2014-11-01
CAAGGGGGTAATATTTCAAAAAAAAAAAATGGTAGGCAAAAACCATATGGTTGTAATATCCACCCCCCCCCCCCCCCACATATCTTAGATACACTCACCACAGACAAGCTGACAGAGGAGCATTGTTCACATGCTTGGGGAAACCTGCAGTGCAACAGTAACCATGACAACACACACACACACACACACATACATATCCGGTGACACACATGTTACAGTTAATCAACAATTCCCAGAGTGATCTCCCTTCCTTCTTCACACCTGACCTAATCGGCGAAACATGTGATTTTTCTCTCTCACTAGTGTGTGTGTTTACCGAGCAAGTACTCCAAGACCCTAACCTTACTGCCGCACAAAGACGGAGGACAAACACTTGTGTAGCTTACACAGCATATCCGTGAAAGATTGTCAAGTTGCTCTCCGACAAGCAGACAGACAAGCAGACTGACAATTACAATGGCAAGGTGTTGAGATGGGATATGGTCTAGCAGGAACTCAGGTGATGCAGGTCTCTAACCAAGTATGGAAGTAGATCAGATGTTACTGGGAATACACACACGCGATGCTCAGATTGCCACGGAACACTGGGTTAAAGAGAAGCTTCAGTCATTTACACAGTGAGTTGTTCACTTTGAAGCTTTTCACAAGAGAGAGGGTAGCATGGATTTATAGATATACACAAGGTTTCGTTTCTTGTAAAGAAAGAGAGTGAATATTAATGTCTGGGTCAAACCCAGACAGAAGTCTCACGCATCAGTAGCAAGTCTGCAATACAGTGAAAAGGATTCTTCGGGGCGTATTATCAAAGATCGTCGAACCTCGCCGAACATCGTCGCACATTAGTTACTAGGATATAATTGTTTACTTTTATTGTTTTTGTCAGTTTTTGCCTTTTACCGATATGTTAAAGTTATATTCTACATAGACTTGAATTTAATTCTGGGCGAAGCTCATATTCTCTACTGCTCAGGTTATATACCAGAGCTGGTCCTTCAGTTTCAATTATCCTTGCCTGGGAGTTACGCCCCAGACAATTAAGGAAGTCTCAGCCCTCAGCAGTAACTGTGTTAGCCATTGTTAGTCATTTGTAAAACTACTTCTTCTCCCATTGTTTTATTAACCACATACGGTCAAACATCTACAATACAGTGCTGAAATTATAAGTATAAAATGATTTCAATTCAGTAATAATAATAATAATAATAATAATAATAACGTTAATAATAATAATAATTAATATTATTATTATTGTTTTCAACAGAAATATTCCAGCATTAATATATGGCATTAATTACTGTGGTATTATACTGTGATATATATATATATATTACACACACACACAATTATGTGTGTATATATGCATGTATATATGTGTATATATAGCGCAATTATTATTATTATAGGCTACAAATTAAGAGATAGTATAATTAATTTTAATGAATCAAGCTCTAATATCTAACTTCCTGATGACAAAAATTTTCCACTTTATTTACCTATATGCAGCAGGGATTTTTAGGGGGGACATTTCCCCCCCCCCCTGAAAATAATTCAGCCCCCTCAATTATTATGACCGTTATGGTGAATTTGCCAAAATTGAGAAATCCACTAAATACCTCCAAGCTTCATTCTAAAAAAAACACTGCATAGGTAAAGGTCATCAAACTCACCCATTCTAAGCATACTGGCACCACTGTTCTCCTACAAAGAAACAAGAATTGATATCCATTACCACATTAGGTGAAAGAGGATGTGAAACAATATCCAATAATATCAATGTGCCAATAACTCTGTAATATAATAATAATAATAACTATATAATAATATACTTATAATAATAGCAAATTTTCTGGTTCTAACAGCCAATTTTATTAATTAAAACAATTAACAATATTGGCTACTAGAATGAGAAAATTTGCTATTATTAGAATGACTGAATCAATAATACACTTGTGTATCAGTAACGATGACAATAGTGTATTCATGAATAATTCATTAGCTGAGCTGAGTTGGTAAAGTATCATCACTACGAGAATAGGGAAGCATCTAGTATCATTATAATAATATGCTTGTGTGTCAGTAACAATGACGGTGTGTGTATTCATGAAAAATTCCTTAACTGAGGTAGGTTGACCGTTGTCGTACTGAACAGGTAAAGCGTCGTCACATTCAGTAGAAGAAACAAAGACAATTAAGGAAACGACGACTATTGTAGCTAAAAGCAGGTGAAATCTACGAGGAAAGGTTTCAAAAGTTTCACAAAGCTTAAGCCACAATAACGGATATAAGGACAGAGTGCAACTGTGTGGCAGGTGTGGAGCCCGGGACTGGAGACTAAGAGAATCTGAAGGAGAAGAGAAAGACGAGAAGGAAACAAGAGAACACGATATTGAACATAATGCTATGCTATTTATATTGTTTATTTTAGTATCCTAGAGTTAGTCTACATATTCCACCCGTTGCGTATAAGTCTTTAGTATCATTTTAAAAACTACTCATTTGACTAGCACAGTGACCACTGAGTGGACTCTGGTGGTGGCAGATACTGAAGTTATTATCGGGAAAGTGAATAAAGGTTCTTTCTAGCTCCACTGTCCTACAGAGGCTACCCTCTACTCCTGAGTTCCCTCCACAGTGGGGTACTTGAACGCGTCACCACTAATTGAATGGGTAAAGCATCATCACATTCAGTAGAGGCGACTAAGGAAACAACGGCTATTACGCTAACAGCAGGTGAGGACGGCGAAAGTTGATAAAGGGAAGGCAACAGTTTCACAGAGTCCAAGTCCACAATCACGGATAGAAGGACAGAGAGACTGAGAAGCTGGAAGAGGTAGACAAAAGGAGAAGGGAATCCATGACTCAAGAAGAAAGAACTGAAGAGAGGAAAGGGTTCAGGAAGAAAGAGAGCAGGAGAAGTAAAAGGATGTAACTAGTGGTAGAGGATATAAGAATGGATATAAATACCTTTTGTTACTGCATCCCTAATTAGCACTGTGTGGCAGGGTACTTGCTAGTAATAATATTAATAATCGTAATTCACTTTAGGTTAACATACGCATGTAGGTATGCATTTGTATATAGCAGAAGATAGAAGACCCCTTACCTTTGCTGGAGGAGGCCTACAATGTTGCAGTAGGACATCTCTGAAGTGTGCTTCATCTAGAATCACACCATAGCTACCTACATAAAAATATCATAATATTAAAAAAATCACATTATATAGCGATAACACAAATAACACAGACATATTGTATATTAGAAGTAGCTAAAGAACACAGCCTCTACATTATGTGGTGGTTGAGCAGTAGAACAGGCTAAATAAAACGAGCTAAGACAACTCCTACATTATGTGTTACTTGAGCAGTTTCCCCTCACCTTGTGTACTCTGACAGAGCTTCTTGCACAGGCTCACTTCAGCTGCTAGCCCAACTATAGACACACGAACACTCTTCTCCTTCAACCGCTACACAAACAAGTAATAAGCAAATAAATAAAGTAAATAATATAAACAAAGGATAAAATAAGTAACAAGTCATCTAACATCTAGTAGTTAGTAATCTAACATCTAGTAGTTAGTAATCTAACATCTAGTAGTTAGTAGTAACATGTGTTTAGGACTTTGTGTACTATCAGTGAGTTCTACATTTCCTAAAGATTCTGCTTAGTTGAACAAACAAATCCAACAAGCTATATGGTTCAGGGTTCATACAGGATTTTTTCCACTGAAGGGGGGGGGGGGGGGAATTTGTCGAGTCAACACTTCATATTAGTGTTTTAAGTGTGTAAAAAAGCAGAACTAGAAAGTGTTGTACTGGACATTTTTTAATGAACTAACTACAGAGTTAAGATTATTCATTCATAAGTCAGGTAAAAAAAATTTAGGGGAAAACTCAATTTAAGGGGCAAACTAAAATTGGGATGGGGGTTAGGGGAGTAAACCCCAAGGCTACCACAGTCTGACTGAAACTCTGCGATTGATTGCGCTGTGAATTAGTCTTATAAAGATAAGAACTATCAAAAGTCCTCGCTAGGAATCTCCGCCCACATACCTGTATGGTGTCAAATATATTTCCTGGATCACATGATGTGAGAGATCCCATGACAACCACTACTTCCTTGCTGGCATGGTTAGGGACGTGCCTGGGGGGGGGGGGAAAGAAGAGAAAAATCACAATGGGTAAGTGGTCATCAAAAATAAAAAAATAAAAACAATTTATAATACCAGTGGCACAGAATTTAATATTACCCAGATTATAAGGGTGCAGCTGTAATTTTTTTATTAGCATAAAAACAACAACAACAACAACAACAACAACAACATACTGGAGAGCTCTGGCTGCCATTTCTAGAGAGTTCTGTAAAGTAATATCTCCAGAACATTCCTTGGAACCGGATAGACCCTTCAGAGCTGTGCAGTGGGTCTTACCATTACCTATTAACAAATCAAATCAGGAAAATTGTATCAACTAAAAGCAACAACTGTCCACCATATTAGAAGGGGAAAAAAATCACAGGAAAAATAAATAATAAAACAAATTTACAGCAGTTGAGCTATCTAATTGCATAACAATTCATTCACAGGAGACTTGCTGATTCAGAGCTTTTTAATATAATTCCATTATTAACTACTCCATGAATATACAAATAAATTAATTTTTTTTAACTCAAGTAAGTAGTACAGCATAAGTCCACAGCTCTCAGGCATTTTGACTCTGATGTATCTTCCAGTGATCGATGTTATATGTGACAGGCTCTGCAAAATCCAGGAATTTGCTTAAAAAATTGAAAATCCTGATACCTATTGAAAATTACTCAACTTGAACTACACAGGATTTTTACTATGGACATTCAAAATGTGAGTCAAAAAAATGCCATGGGTTTCTGGTGTGCCACTTACTAAGAAGAATAGGCTTTTCTAAAGTACGGTAAGAATCACTTGAACAATAGTGAGTAATTAACCAAGGGTTCCATTATTTGTAGTAACCAACCTTTCGAGTAACCAGAAAACCCTGAAAACTTTGCTATTGTTCACACGGGGTTCCCACACATCCCACACTTTATGTATTGCTAATTTCCGTATAAGCTGAGAAGAAATAAAATGTTTAAAAAAAAAAGAATTTTCTTGCAATAGTGCACTTGATGTGATACAAACTTATTAAGCTTTGCAATTTGGCATAATGATAGAACAATTACTGTACTTAATAGTAAGTGAAAAATTCAAAAATGCATCAAATTTGACCACAGTCAGTATTTTTACTGTTTTACAGCTTTGACACTTTTGCCAAAATTCCTGGTTTTTGCAGAGCCTGTCACATATAACATCAATTACTGAAGAAGATGCATTAGAGTCTGAGATCTGTGGACTTATGCTGTACTACCTGTAGGAGTTTCAAAGCTGTGTTACAGATTTAAATCCACAAATTGCTGGTTTCTTGAATTTTATGTCTTTTTGTGGCTGATGTTTATTATATTTTATGTTTCTTTTTGGCAAACGAATGAAGCGAGAACGACAGTGTGTATAATTGATTATAATGTTATATAAGTGTACGGATTATGAAAGTGTATGTATGGTTATTTTTTCTCCAAAAATACAACTCTTACAACTAACCCACACTTTACTATGGTACTACAACAGTACTGTGTAGTTCTTGAAATGCTTGTTTTATGACCCTTTACCAGATGAAATTTCATACTCTTGGCTGGTAGTATCTATGAGCTAAGGGCTTGTTGTCGATAGCTACTGGTACTTCACTGTAAGAACAATTGAAACAGGAAAATTGAGGTAGGAATGTGTTCTGTGGTAATTAGCCATCAACAGTTAATACTTGAACTCCTAGAAATGAAACTACTACAAAAAAAATGTCATCCTAACGACACAGCAGCTGGAATGCTAACTGCAGGTATACAACCAAATGGAAGAAAACTAGTTTGAGGAAGTAAAACAGCAATTTCCCGACATTAAAGTAAATTTTCACTTCACAGTTTCTTTCTCAGCCTTCTTTTACTCAAGTGATTGTGCGTTAAGCAAGTGGTCCTGGGTTCGATTCCCGGTGGTGACCAAACATTATTTAATTCCGTATTGTTAAAAAAAATTCTGTGAAAGAGAGAGAATACATTTAATGATATTGAAGTAGCTTAGCTCAGCTGACTCGCTAGCCATTAGTGCACTAACACACACAAACATACCACTCAGTTCTGTCAGTTTCTCAGCCCTTCCTCGCCTAGAGGCTATAACCCCAAGTTGAGAAATGGGATTCTGATCAAAGAACTCTCCAATGAAATTTTCCAAAACCTAACATCACACACACACACGCGCACACACACGCACACACACATACGCATGCACATACACCAAGCTTATGTAGACTTGGTTTGAAAAAAAGTTCATAATTCATTTACCTTGATGGTGCATGTGACCCGGTCTGGCTTCAAATCTTTCTCTGACATATTCCTTGAGAGATCCAGTACCACAAACAAATGTCTCATCTGGTAAGGCATCATCAACATCACATGGCAACTATCTCTTAAACAATATGCATACACACGCGCGCCTGAGTATGTGTTGAGCGTACATGCGTGACTGACTTGTCATACTTACCATTCCAAGGCGAATTGAACTAGGTCTGTCAAACATTCTGTAATCATACATGCAGAAGCAAATAAGGCACTGACAGGAATATTATGCATTGTACAAAATAGAATTCTTCAGTGCTAGATATAATTATTCAGCGCTAGATATAATTCTAACCTTCTTCTTTTAGCCTTGTATGCTTCATCATCTTGCAGGCGTTGCAAATGACCCTGTGCATCTTCTTGCAGGACTTCCCTGAGTGCAAAAAAAATAAATTTTCACAATTTAGTTTTTGAAAAGACAACAACACTAGGTGAATAAAATTCTTACCAGCTTTTCTCATACTCAGTTTCCCAAGGCTTATGAACAGCGTCGTCTTCGTCCATGTAGTTTGTGTTCGGTAAAGAGTTCGGCCTGAGACACCGTTAATACTGTACTTGATAGAAAGGTAAGCGGTCGTCAATGTAGCTAATAACTTAATGGGAAGGTAAGAGAGCGTCACGTTTTCGGTTTCGGCGACACCTTACATCGCTAAATGTCAAAGAATTCTTTAACTTTAATTATTCAATGTATGTATAAGTGTATAATGTTAACAGAAAAAATAATGGAATAAAAACTTGTGTTCTAGTGAAAGTTCTGAAATGCAACACTCATAAATGGAACGTGTACAAGTGGTTGGTATGTTCCATGTTTTATGTAAGTACATAGCATCCAATGTTCAGAATAATGGGATTGCTGACATGTCAGATTGCAATATTGTATACTTCCACATTGAGTGCACTTTACCAGATGAGAACCTGTCACTTTACAATGGGCGCATTTTGATATGGTAGTCTCATTGGATACCCATCTCAAATCAGGATCAATTGAGATATAATAGATCACAGCTCTAGTAAAGAAACCAGCAATACCTTGAGCATGTAGAATTGAATATTTACTTTTCTCTGCATTTAGTAAACTTGCATTTGTTCTTCTAGCAAAGTAAAACATCACCTCTTTCAGAAAATGGCAACCTCTTAGTGTGAGGTTGTAATACTTTGGTGGTAACTGCTCCCATAACTGACTCCATTTTGGTTTGGGAAATGTCTTATCAGAATCAGGCAAGAAATAAAATGCAAGGTCGATGGCTGGAGTTTTGTGATTATAATCAAACAGTAAATTGTTGACTAATATTAGACAGCAGCAATCGTCTGAATTTATGCTGTACAAGTGAAAACCTTTGCTAACATTCTCAAAAAGCCATCTGAGGAAGTTTTTCACATTCATTTCTGGAACTTCTTCAATTAACTTGTGAAAAGGTTCATTTTGAAAACGTTCTCTTTCTTTGAGAGAAATTTGTATCTCAGCTTGCCTTTCCATCATGTCTTCCCCCAAAGCCATGGGCACTATAGATAGTGAATGACTAGGACTGACTATGAAACATGGACGCTCATCTCCTACACTGTACGGACATCGCTGGCACAAAAGAGTCATGGACTGTGAAGATTGAGATATTCTAAGTTTCATATCACCATATTTAATGGGAAAGCTTGAATAAAACTGGAAACTTAAAGAGCCACAAGAAATCTTCACTACAGTCGAGGACACCTTTTCTGTCTTCACTGCTCTTGAGGAGATGACAGTTGAAGTATTTCTTGCCAATACTATTCTAGTTTCTGATTTTGATTGATCAGAGTTATGTAACACCACTTTAAAGTCATTTCTCCTTCGTTTTGGTAAAGGCTTGGAGAACGCTTCACTGGAAACAAATGTATATTTCCTCCATGACGTTTCAGTGGACTTCAATAAAGCTGATTGCACAATGGCTACTTTATTGACAAAATTAGTTTTCTGTATTCCTACTAGTGAAACCCTATACCCGTTATTGGAAAAGGAAAGTGGGGCAAAAAAATCCAGTGTTACCTTGAAATCATCGGTAGAGGTAGCACCACAGCAATCAAACAGGTGTACATCTTGACCTTCAAGTGCTTTCATGTGCAGGCCATTAGCATCTGGTTCTTCAAATTTGTGGATGTAAGCAGCAAAATTGAAAGAGCTACCATCATATGTTGACAAGTCAATGGTAAGCTGGAACATACCCAGTACTTCGTGCAGTGCTTTGCTGGTGCATAAAGGGCAGTCTTTTTCAGAAAGAGTGAGGTGAGCATGGATGTTGTGCAGGAGCATTTGAGTCTGCAGGCACTGGAGGAATGGTATTGCTGTCTCCTTCAGTGCACTGCACAATGGCTCCCAGAACTCATAGGTGCTAGTAAAATCTTCAAAACGCGATATGAAGCACTTCAGCATGGCCATGGCAGTTTCTATTCCAATAGAAGCACACAGTAAGTTGGGAATGCCACAGCGAGACAGGGCAAAGGAAGAAGATGTGACACTGTTAACGAGTGCGTCCGTGACATTACCGCTCTCTCGTGGAGGTAACCGGGGAAATATTAATTTCTGAGAGGTAGGTAGTTTAATCCAAAGAAATGTTCTCACAGTGCTGACCTTACCTGGGGTAAAGTGGCTTGGTTCTGGTGGGGAGGGCTTCATGAAGACAGGATTGGAGTATTCCTTCCCATCATACCCAACGCATCGAATCCCCAAGACAATTGGGAGGAGTTCGCACTGAAACCCAAAGCAAGTCCGTATGAAGTGCTCACCAGTTACATCTAGCTGTCTCATCTTCATAGTGGTGGTCACAAGAATGCCACTGTCTTTCAGCAATGGAATACAAGACATGACAAGATTAGGTAGTCCTATGTGATCTATAAGATTAGAAGTAGTGATTACATCGAAGCCTGTCTTGCAAACTTGAAATTTTTGTGCTAACTCTTGGCAATACCTGATGGCATCACTGCCTTCAAAAGTGAAGGATATGGAGACATTTTTATTCTTCAGGACTTTGCAGGATGACAAAACCCACATGCAAAACTGCTGCACACTGTTAGCCAAATATGGACTTGAATCAAAATATTTTGGCAAAACTTTAAAGGCTGAAAGTAGGAGCGAACCCTCACAAGAAAAACTTTTTTCAACAAAGTCGAGGGAATGGTAATATCCTTGGAAAGGCAGCAGCTTATGTTGGCACGTGTACCTCCCGTCAGCTCGCTCGTACATGGTAATATTTATATCAGGCTCTTGAAGGGGTAGCTGAATACCAAGAACTTCTTCTGCATAGCAACTTCCCGATTTATAATATAAGTATACTTCACTACCTAACCTGGAGGTTCTATGTTCGGTCTTCCCTACATCTTCACCATAGACATAATGCATGTGTTCTGCCATAAAATTAGCAGTATTATTTTGGTTGTAAAACCTATATTTTTCTTGCTTTTTGATTCGATCCTTGTGCATAGCTTCAGAATTGACCTTCACTTCTCTGTGAAGCCACATCTTCCACACTTTGCTCACTTTAATAAGGCAATCAGAAGTCGTAAATTGGACCATTTGGTGAAGAGGGTTTTCGTGGCTACTCCAATGCTTTCGAGAATCTGCGAACTTTATGAGGTTCTCAAGTGTGGCATTTAAGATACGATTGTGGCTAGGGTATATGTCATGACAGTACCAGATGGCCCACATGGAGCTGAGCAATTTTATATCTTCTTCATCTCGCCCGCAGAATTGAGTGCACAAATACAAGAATATAACATTTCTAGCTATGACAGGTGCACAGCAATCATTCAAGACAAACCTGACACCGTCAAACCTTTTTGGAGCATTGGATATGGCAGAGTCAAAGTTTTTCCACAGGGTGTAGAAGCAGGATCGAATGTCCCCACACCCAAGCACCAGGACTGAAGGATTAGGTGCTCCAATGCAGTTTTCCAGAAAATCTTCTGCTGGAACGTTCCCAAAAGGATAGTAGTGCCGTGAAGGACCATGAAAGCAGTATCGGGGTAGTGGGAATGCAGATGCCGGTTCCTTGTTTCGCAAAGATTCCTGCATGATGACAGCCATCTATATTAGAATTAAGACGTATATATATAGCTAATGAAGAAGCTAAATTCCACAGCCACAATTCTGTGAAATGATGGCTGCTAGTAAATTCCATTCTATGTAGGAGGATATGAATACCCTAAAATGAATATTATGGCTAAAATCATTGATTGTTATGCATGTAATATTTTAACCTCCTTTTCGCAGCAGCTGCGCAAAACGGAACGAGCGCCAAGTTAAAGTGCGCATGCTCCGTAATAATGTCGACGACCCAAATTAACTAGTGCGCTCTAATAGCACAAAATAGCGAAGCGAGCGATGCATGCTCCCTGTAATTGCAGCTATTCCATGCATGCTTGGTGTGGCTACAAAATACTGTCAAACTGAGAAAACAATAGTGGTAGCTTTTTTCTATGATGAGGAATAGTCTAATAAATAAATTAGGAACATTTAATGGCTTTTCAAAAAGAAAGATTCTTTACTTTGCTACCTGTTCTTAGCAACATTTTGTTTTGTTTACCCGCCGTACGAAGTAGCGATGCCCAGTGAAACAAATTCTGCGAAAGAGAGACAAAACGTTAGAAACGCTCTGTCAAGAGCTTTGAGGGCGTTAGAAACTC
>WLWI01005013.1_pt1 | contig 11105 bp, 3 predicted proteins | sample 6701501 | NCBI WGS metagenome assembly WLWI01 (sample SAMN12718690, study PRJNA515312) | sponge metagenome | isolation source: marine sponge | host: Mycale hentscheli | place: New Zealand: South Island, Marlborough, Capsize Point | collected 2014-11-01
ATGGACATGTCTCATGATAATGAAATATTTGATAGTCAAGTCAAGTAAATTATTAAATTACTATCACAGATAATAGACAAATGATGTAACTCATTCATATTTTGTCTCTGACTACTAGCTGTAGTATTGTTGCAATTTGTTCAAGGTTGACTTATCATAATGTCTGTACTACTGTGCACTACCGAAACTTCAAAAGAATCTATCAGTCCATTTCCAAAAGTATAAGAATGTAGCCGTTGTGACTATACTTTAGCTAATAGAACGACTTACTTACCTAAACTTCAGGAGTACCGGTATTTTCTGTAGTCTCTAATATTTGCATTTTGACTCTCTGATCAACAAACACCCTACCTCTAGCTACTATAAACAGCAGAATTTTTTTAAAATTACATCCAGTAAAGGTCGCAATATCATGGTAACCTTTCGCAATAACATTTTTTGAGACTTAAAAAAAACAAGTAGATTTGAAGAATTACCTCACAGTGTCCAGTATAAGAGTACGTTTTTAAGGCCTGAATGTGTCTTGTGGCTTTTAGCTAGAGACAACTTAATACAAAGAAGTAAACATTGAAAATAGCTGAACATAGCAAGTAAATACAGAACTACTCTCTTACCTTAACATCCTGAGTAGTGATAACACAGTACTATCAAATATATGCCATTCTGACTACTTCAATTACCAGTAACTCTTGAACAAGCTCTTAGCTACAAAAAAAAGCCTGGAGTTATTTTTGTAAATTGATGTAGTTCACATGGAATTCGTACTTATCTCAGCTTTGCCCAGTAGTGAACAGTAGCTAGTAGTTCACAGTATAGAAATCAAATATCGTAGAATAGCTCAATAGTATAATGCAACGAACAATCACAACGATCATAACAATATATAGAAACGTATTCCCAACCTAGTGATCATGTTAAGCGGTGTTAAACTCATTATACTCACTCCATACCTAGACCAAAATTATAGAGAGAACTTTGTGTGGTAACATTGAAATAATCATTGTTAAGTGTTGTAGAGGGTCACTGCAGGAAAGACAACTTTACATATTATTCTAGAAGCTTACTTGTTATATGCTTGGCAAGAAATGCTGCAAACATAATTTTATCAAATCAATGATTCTTTTTGATAAATTTCATTGATAAATTTAAATACATTTTTGTGGGGCCAACCACAGTACAGTTACAAGTATAGCAGGGGAGGAGCTTGGTGTACTTGACTATAAGGTGGAATTCTGGTCAGCTGCTACATTGTCAGCTACCACACTGATTTCACAGATTTGGAACTAAATATTTTCAGAACTAACTTGAGACACATGTGGTATCTCATTTGAGCATGGCACACACATTTTCCTTTTAAGTCACACTATGTGAGTGGATGGCTATAAAATCACTGTAGTCCCTACATCCAGGTTCAGTGGGTCTATGTCTTTCTTTATATCACATCATAGCTTATTATCTTAATATCTAATTAATTTTCATCATAACTTCCATGAATACTTTCAGGGCTAGTCAGGAAGTGATAGGATAGTTATAGGTTGCTGACAGAAGAGTGTGAGACTATTCCAGAGACTAATTCTGGTGGCAGTGTACCCAGCTGAAATCAGGATTTACAGAGACTGCAGCTGCTTAGTGATTTGCAAGGACTTGGCTTAATAAAACCACAATTTTAAACTAGATTTCAAATCTAGAGAATCTGTAGCTACAAACTGAATGATATGGCCATGCTGTGACCAACAAGGAAACAAGGTGTGTTATTTTTGTTTTGTTTTCAGATCTTCTGTCACACTGTTCAAGCTTTTCACACTCAGTTTCTAACTTTTTGTGCCTAGCCAAAGTTTCTCATGCTCCTTCAAGTTTCGTTGCTCCTCACACACCGCTCAAATGTTACTGAAAATAATCATAGTGAGATTTCTTCTGTCTGGCTACTGATACACAAAAAAAAACTGTCAAGAATTGGACATTTAGACTAGCCCAGTAAAAAATGTTGATATAAAAGAACAATTTATCGTTAATTTTGTGATGTCAAAGAAGAACTCCCTCAAAAATTATATATGAATGTTGATATAAAAGAACAATTTATCGTTAATTTTGTGATGTAAAAGAAGAACTCCTTAAAAAATTATATATTAACAGTAGTTAGTACTAGAGGAAGGGTAACTCACAGGGGTAAAGTTGGTTGCAGGGACTACCCACGCCCCATCTGATATTTAAGCAGCTGTTCTAACCTGTTGAGAAGGGTAAAGAGCAGGGTACCCCAGAGGAAGGTAGCTGTGAAACTGAGAAAATTGAAAAGTTTGGCCTGTTGCTATAACTACAGGGGTAATGATCTTTCTGGCAACTGTATAGGATTGGGTCATGTACTTAAAAATATCATTGTGAAGATATCTAGGGTGGAATATATATATAATATATATATATATATATATATAAGTGAAGATATCTAGTGTGGAATAAACCACTTATTACACTTGCCAGAGTGTTATGGCAAGATATTTCACTCTCAGGCTTTATTTTCACTCTCCTCTGGCTCATGAAAATAAATTAGCCTGCTGGGAAATATTTCGCCATATCACACTCTGACTCATGTAATAAGTACTATGTAATAGTTAGAGCATAAGCGCTTGGGTACTGGTGCATTTAGTGCACTGAAGCCCAAGGGCCGTAGGCCCGAGGGCTTTGTGCACTAAATCCACCAGTACCTAAGCACATGCTCTAACTATTTTAGATCCAGTTTACCCAGAGGCCTGCCCAGTTTCCACTAGCAACTTTGTTTATCAGCATTTTGTCATGTGTCAAGCGAATTCTTCCGTGTTTCCGGCCCAAAATTAAAATTCAATTAAAATTCAATTGAAGCCGCCGGAAAGTTTACTTTAGCAAGTTTACTTTAGCATTAAATTGTAGCAGCCAGCTGTTATCTCTAGATCTGACTCTACCTGGGCTGCTCTGCAGTAAGCAGTAAAGCAGCTAGCTATGGTAAATTCCTGTGGTATGAGAGCCACAGGAGAGTTATATGATAGGGCTGGTCCCATATAGGTGGATATGAGCCAGTAGTAGACCCTCTCTCATATCCGGCCTCACATAACCTGCTCCCTGCTTTATTCGGCCTATTCTATTAAACTAAAACTCAAAAATAGGAATACCCCAAGGGTTGTTAGTATGCACAGTTCATATACCTAAAGGCAAAAAATAGTGCACACTTACCAAGTTAGTACACCTAGTAACAATATAGCAACGGGTTCTAAATATTATATATTTGATTATATAATATTATATTTCAAGTAGCTTTTATCAGATTTCAGTAACATCAGACTACTGATGAGGGCTTATTGATTGCTTAACATAGTATCTGAAAATAATTTATACAGTATTAGCTATGTCATGGTAGAGTTGTAGAATTCAAGAAGGCTTGTCATGGCAGAGTTAAAATTCATAGAACTGAAACAATTAAAGAGAATGGAAATCATATAAGTGGTCTCAACTTAATTAAAGTAATTCTGCAGAAAACCTACTAGGAGGAAGAAGATGATAGCCCTTGCCAATTTTTTTATTTTTTATTTTTAAGAGATGGTCATTACAATAATTTGACATTATATCTTAAGAGGGAAGTTTTTTTTTCTTATTTTACAGTTGATGTCAGAATAATGCTGGGAATAGAGTTTGTTGCTGTTTGCCTTCCTTTGTTCTACTAGAGGTAAAGGTGACAAATAGATTCTCAATGTAACATGAAATTTAATTGCTTCATTTATTTTCAGGTTATTTAGTTTAACTGAGCAGCAACAATATAATATGTCCTAGTGATAGTGTAGTATATCAGTGCACTAACTACACTAGTTTATCACTTAGCTGGACACTTGTACTACCCAATGGAGAAGAATGTTACAAGTTTGATATGAATGGAAATATAAATACAGAAGAATTGCCTGAGCATCGTTGCAATTCCTCTAGATTGCAATTGAGAGTTATTTCTGCTAACAGTTCATTTTTTCAAGTTACTCTGTCTATTCTTGACCCTCTTACTATCAATGGAACTACAATCAGATGCAACGAGTAATCCATTTTATTGAATGTTCAAGTATGCTGTCTAAACACCTTGTGATTATGTGATATTTATAATAAATAATTTGATGAAATACACATTGTCATAATGAAGTGATATCAATAAAACTACATATTTCCATATAGCACTTGCTCATTAGTTATTCCAATAATTAATAATTATTTCTAGAAAGTACCGGCCACACCATGGCACTTCATGATGTATTATTTTTTGCAATATTATTAAGATTGCTGAAACATAATATATTTTTTAACCATGGTAGTTTCCCTCTGCTGATCCCTTTTTTCCTGAGCTATTTTAGTTTAGTTGTTTTTTTCATTCTTGTTAGCTTATGGATTCTTCTTTCATAGGTAACTCAGACACACAAAGCCAAAATCAGTAATTGTCGAAATCGCAGATAGCCATTGTTGTGAGCTGAAGAGTAGTGGACAGTTCTGGATAGAAAACATTCTGACACTTGGGGGTGTTTGGATAACTTACTTTTGGTGTTAAATAGGAGGCCTGCCTGGACACCCCAGTTTAAAGCATAAGCATAATAATGTCGCAACTGTAGTTAGTCGCAACAAAATGATATTTGAAATGAAGAAACTAATGGATATAAGGTATTATTATAATAATAAGCTCACTTGGTAAAGTATGCATTGGTGTAGAAGTTATAAGGGCTCAAAGTGGGGTGTCCAGACAGCCCTCCCGCAAACACCTCGTGAGGAGTTATTTGTGACCGGTTTTGGGAAAATCGGCCTAAACGCGGCAAACAAATTTTTTCAGTATCCCGGGGTAAAGCCTTATGGGTCGATTTTTTTTGAAAAATTTTTTATGGCAGAAATGGATAGACACCGGTTAGCTCTAGCTTATGACGCAGTTGTAAGCTCTGGCGTGCTGTAGAACTCACACTAGGAGGCTAAAAACACTAGCCGGTTGGACTCGTGTACGGAGAGTTGCTAAGAAATTATTGGCGGGCTTTTCACTAACACCCGGGAAAAAACTGTAGCTAACTAATTCACTTACTAATCTACATAATTCAGTTGACTACTATATACCCTCAGGCGCATGCGCACTGAGGGTTAATGAATGAATGAATGACGGGTTGACTACTATATACCCTCAGGCGCATGCGCACTGAGGGTTAATGACACACAGACAGGATGACTACTGTAACCCTCCGGGCGCATGCGCGCTGAGGGTTAATTATACATCATAACTGTCTATTGGTATATATTTCACACTATCAATATTTGTGGCAAATGCTGATTTCATATATTAATAATTATGTAGATCATTTCATAATTTATCACTTCACAATTTCTTTCTATAAGCCTTCTTTTACTCATTAGATGTATTCTCAGGCTTTTTTCAACAAGCCTGTGAAAATAAGAGAATACATCTAGCTAATGAGTAAAAGAAGGGCTGAGAAAGATGAGTGATAAATTAGGTGGGTAAAAAAATTCTACGAATAATAAGAAGCTCAGAAAAAAAGAATTTTCTTTGGTCTGTTGAGAGTAAGACTGTAATATAGCAAATAATAATACATTTCAGTCAGCTTGTACATATTATATAAATTAATATAAATACAAGTAAATGTTAATTTTAGTGAACAATTTTGCCATGAAAAATTTTACTACTACATTATTAACAATGATGTCAGCTGTAATGGTGCTTATTATATAATAAGATAATTTATTTATTTTAACCACAGGGTTGCTTCTAATTTCATAGTTAAATATCAACATTATTTTCAACAATAATCATGAATGTTCTGGGCCGGAATCCCAGAGAACAGAAATATTTGTCAACTCTGTTTGGTGTATGCAGGTGCAAAAAAAAAACAGGTACATAATATAATTATGGTAGAACACAATGACTCATAATAGTATTAACTTGTGCACATTAAGATTATTAATGTCTTACAAAGAGTCCATACTGGTTTTTGCTCATTCCCTTGTGCATCTACTCATTTTGGTCAGTCTGCACTACTTTGAAGGAAAACACAAATTAGTTCACATGTTCTAGTAATATTAAGTAGTAGTGAGTTTATTTCCTATAGCTGGTTTGATAAAATGAAGGCATATCATCTTCAAGGAAAAGATTCGTTGTTACTTATGTATTATGTATTACTTATGTATTATGTATTATTATATTTGATATCAAGATGTTATTATTATAATAATTAATGTGTCTCTATTTTATGTCACTTTATAGTTAAACAATTACTTGTTAAATTGCAAATTTAATCACACATCAAATCAAATTACTACAACAATAACACACAGTTGCGCATATGAATGTTTTATCAGGTTTAAATGCATTAGGACATTTTTGATAGAAAAATGCTAGAGAAGACGTGTCATTTTATAATGTATTTTTCTTTTGCGTACTGCTAGCACACACACCACAAGGAATAGATTAGAAGCCTAACTAGTGGTAGTAATTACTTTAAATGAATTGCACTTCCAGGAGTTCAATTATTGAGATGACTTTACCTGCTCATTTAGGAAAAATTGGCTGCTACTAGAATCGTGCTTCATCTGTACAACTTAAATTGCCAAAAAGTGTACAACTTAGTAATGAGAACCAAAGTTTTTGTAGCAAGAACCTAAGTTTTTTATGACCCGCAAATGCTTTAGACTGATATTATACATTTTACTTCCATAATTCTCAGCCTTAGGGCCTAATAGTGGAATGAAATACAAGAAACTTGTAAGGTGACTTTATATGAATTCAGAACAGGAAGAGGTTCAAAGGAGTGGGGTGAGTGATGTCACTGAGGTGCTGATGATGTATGTTCATTAAAGATCTAGTGAACAAAAGAACAAAAGAATAGAACAGTAATTTGAACCTCTTCTTGTTCTGAATTCATATAAAGTCACCTTACAATTTTCCTGTATTTCATTCCACTAGAAGACCCAAAAGGCTTAAATATTATGCCGAAGTTTTGTGTGTTCTGGTTACAATGAAGTAAGCTTTTCATTACAAAATTTGTAATAGTTGCAAAAACTACATGATCATTCTTTAAAAAAAGCAAAAAATAACACATACAGTTAAACTGTATTGAAAAAAATCCACACAAAATTACTGACTTAGGCTATACCAGACAAAAAAAAAAACAAATCATAAACTGAATAATCTGCAGTGCCTGAATATTACCTTAAAAAATAATATTGATCAATAGCACTTATATTGTATTGCTTCATTGAGCACCAATTGAAGCTCTTGGCATGCAGATATTTCCGTTTTACTAGGAACTATAGCTACATGAAACTCTTGACCTTTGTTAGTAGCTTCCGACAGATAGCACGTCACAGTTTATTTACTACTTGTTTGCTTATTAGATTTCTCTCTATCAACTCTATGGTTTCATTCACACCAAATTTAACCTCTATGGCTATATGTGTTTGAGGCTAGACCATACATTTGGCTGATAGAATTATTTTATTTTGTTGTAAAAATAGATTAATGTTGCACATTTAGTACCATAGACCTGGTGAGCTAATATTTTATACATAAGGCTAATACGTTACTAGATACTTAATAGAAAAACTCATTTTTCTTAACAATTAAAAGTATTGGTATCTTGTAAGTAGATTGAGAGGGGAAAGAATAATCTTCTATATTATTGTAAGCAATTTAAGGTCTAATAGCTACGTATAATTCTTGTTACTTCATCTAATTTCAGCCAACTGCTATACTTCAGATTTGTAACATTAGCTTCATAATTGCAATAGACATAGTATACTGATTATTGTCTTAACACAATGCATCTCTTATTAAATTAGAGGACATAACACCATTGAAATACCATACAATCAGTCACAATAAGGGGAATTTTTATCTCGTTTGTGTGGTCAATTGGGAAGCCAAATTATAAACACTTAAAATCACTATAAAACAACCTGGACATGATTGGTTGACATAAGTGGAAGTAAAATTGAGGAATTTCAGTTGGAATTTGTCAAGTGCTCTAGTACTAGTTGAAAGAAGTAAAATTTAAAATGTTCAAGATAGCTTCACTGTTTATCTTCACTTATATTGTTCATGTACAAGGTATGTAATTTAATGATAACATTGTGTATTGAATGATATATACTGTTGTTATCCAGGTGTACTAATTAAGCTAAGCAGCAGTAACATAATATGTCCCAATGATAATGCAGTATTTCAGTGCACCAATCCTGTACAACCATCATTATCATGGTTACTTGAGAATGATGTTTCCAGCATAAGGATCCAACTAGCAGGAACAAGTGCACTTAATAGTCAAGGAAGACTAGGATCATCTCAGTTAAATTTCAGAGTTACGTCGGTCAACAGCTCTTTCATGAGAGGCACTGTCACTATTCAAAGTCCACTCAGTATTAATTCATCTAGGATCACATGTAATGGAGAGACACTAATGCTGTCTGTGTTCAATCCTAGTAAGAAAGTTAAACTGATCTGGTAATAGATTATAATCATTGTCAAAACAAATGATTCGTGGTGTTAGCTATGGCTTAATAATTAGTCAAATAATGTCTAACATAATATTTATGATGTATGACAGCATAAGGTCACTCTAATTTTCAATACCTTAAAAAAGAGCAGCATAGTTAAATGTTGTTGTTTTTTTTCTCTGGACTATAATACATTGGTTACAGAAATTTTTTAATTACTTTCATTACACTAAGATTATTATTATTATTATTATTATTATTATTATTATTATTATTATTATTATTATTATTATTATTATTATTATTATTATTATTATTATTATTATATACTTTTATTATTATTATTATTATTAGCATAGTGAGGTGTGGCTTAGCTTAAAAAAACAAAGTTTTTGTGACACGCTGGACAAAAGTCTGAAACTTTTTTTAGTGTTTCATATGCACATAAGGACTTAAAAAAATAGTGGCTCCAAGCATGATTATTGTATTGGGGGCTGCTATAGACCATTTTGTCTAATTAATTATACACTAATTAGTGCAAGTTTCGTGGTATGCAACACAGAAGTCTGAAACATTAATAAGCTCTCTAAATACATACAGTACTAGGAGAATGGCTCCAAATGTAATTATTATAAAAAGACTGGTAATGCAATTTATTTTTCATGTACATCAAATAGTGAATAAGGTAAGTGAACTGGTATTGATTTTTAGTCAAGTTCACATCTACAGTCACACAGATCAGTGCAAGAGAGTCCTGCTTTCATACACATGCAATGTGAAGCACATCCTCTTTGGGACTTGCACCCACATTTAACAAGTTCATTGCATGCTTTGGCAGCTTCTGGAATGGTCATCCATACTGGCTTCCAAGAATTGTCTTCCTTCTTCCAGCCCCATTCTCCTGGTGATGGTATGTTTTGGATAGAAGACAAACTAGTTGTCCAAATGTTACTTTGGATAATCACTCGCTTTGTATGCTGCAATAATGTATCTTGAGTGGGAGGAATGTTTTCCAGAGACTTATTTTTCTTGCAAAATAGCTCTCTACGAGCCTCGTTTACTGTGGTAAGACAACTGGATTTATTGTATAGCACAACTGTGTATCTTTCAAGAATGAGAAAATGTTCAGAAGATAGACTAATGGGCTCATATGGGTGCTGAGCAATGTAAATAAAAGCCGCAGTAGCCTCAGGATAAGCATTCCAAGCCTGCCAAGCAGATTTTTTGCTCCTACCAAAGAAGGAAGATGTTGTGTCGCATCCAGTGAATGCATGGAAAGGAGGAAGTGCCCAACTCTTTTCCACACCAAGATTTGAACAGATTGTGTTAATATGGTAGTAACAGAAATGTTTACCTGTTCCAAAGGCCACCCATATATCAACATTTGGATGCTGCTCACACAGAGAATAAAAGTGTCCAACAAGAAGGACAACAACATCAGTATCAACAGTTCGGATCATGATGGTATTGTTTCCTCTTTGAAGAGAATCTTTCACATGAATTATTATTCGAGTGTCTGCCTCTTCGTGGTTGCACTTTGACATTTCATGCTCTGTGCCTATGCCAATAACATCATTCTCTGATGTCACAAAAACTTCCTTGTTCTCTGGGACCCTCATGCTTCTCAGTTTGTCAGTAAGAAAATCAAAGAGCTCTTTAACATTTCTTCCATCACGCAAGAAATCATTCCATTTTCTTGGTAGTATTGTTTGTCCTGAAACTTTGACACGCACCCCACTGCCCCTATGAACTCTCGTCATTTCCTTGAGACTTGAAGTGATATAACGATCCCAAATGCAATCAATTCTGCTACAGTCTTCCAGATGATGATCTATAAAAGGAAGAAACACTTTTTCTGCATATTCTTCAAATGTCTTAACAGCAGCTATGGGTAGGAAGTGTATTACAGCAGAACCATCAAATACTTTTGCATCAAAATTTTTTGGTGGAGAAGGCTGATCTGCCACACTAAGACAGGCAAGTAGTGCTGACTTCTGACCAAGACGAAGATTACCAAAATCTGACAAAGATGGAGGATAGCATTGATTTTCATGAGAGAAGAAGATTGCAAGGTCTCCATCTCGCTGCTGATTAGCTATGTACAAGCGGCTGAACAAACTTGTATTACCACGTTGAGATGTCAACTGCTGAGAAGACTTTGGTTTAGTCTTGGGTTTCGAGCATTTGAATAAGGGTAATTTATTTTTTTTAATTTTGTCATGAATTGAACTTGTTCTTGTGAGAATAACTTTATCATAATAATCATAATATTGCTTTTTGGCAATCATTTCTATAGTTTGGACAGTTTCAACTACAGATTCGTGTGCACAAATTCTTGAATTCAAGACAAAGAGTTCAGAACCACTGTCTTCAAAAGGGTTTCCAAAATTCTCTATGGCACATACCAGACAGGTCACTTGTTCTTGAAACTTCTTTTGGGTAGCCAGTCCTTCTTCATGGTGAAAGCAATTTGGAAGGGATTCATCAGCTGTAACCTCAGTCTTAAACTCGCTTAGACACTTTGCAATTTCAGGACCACAAATCATCCATCGCTGCAAGGCTACATGGTTCTCCATCAATCCAATAGCACCACCCTTGCCTTTCACTTTGGCGTTTTCTTG
>WLWI01005014.1_pt1 | contig 11104 bp, 5 predicted proteins | sample 6701501 | NCBI WGS metagenome assembly WLWI01 (sample SAMN12718690, study PRJNA515312) | sponge metagenome | isolation source: marine sponge | host: Mycale hentscheli | place: New Zealand: South Island, Marlborough, Capsize Point | collected 2014-11-01
GTCGGTCTTTTTTCTTGAAACTTGGTTTATAAGAGCTGTCTGTTGGTGTCTGTTTCAACTGCAACAACAAAGTAAGCATACATTGAACAGACAACGAGAAATAAATACATAGCATAACTCCTCCGTCCAAGGCCGTAGGAAGTGGTATGGCTGGTTGGGTTTTGGCCCGACCACTTTTTCTGCGAGACCACACCCCGACCTCACCCGCTTACTGCTTACCTACTCAGAGGTCCATTACCGCGTGCTGTTCGACACCAGCCACGCAACTTAGATTTTCCTGAACCAAAGTTTTGGGAAGTATAGGCCCGTATTAAGGAGGGAGTTCCCTCTGGTTTTCTAAATGGCCTTTCCTCCATTCAAAGGTGTAGTGCTCTGCCAGACCTCTGCCTCCTTGGATACAATAGAAGAAAATAGCTAATAGCATCTCGCCGGGCTCTCAAGAAAGGCCAAACTATCTTATGTTCACAAGGACCATTTAAACTTTAGTGTTCTTGTATTTTATTGTATTTCTAAAATTACGATTTTGAACTTTAGAGACCACACCCATTTCCTGGCCAGACCACTTGAAATTTGCTTCCTACGGCCTTGCCGTCTGCGGTTTTATACTCGTATATTTACTCGCTCGCCATGCATTTGCGCTATTCGAGCGCACCACTTACCAATGAGCTTTTTTGAATAGGAAACGATTTCCTCAAAAAGTTCCTGAACCGGGTGACGTGGGTTGAAAGACCGAGGTAGAGGTACGTGTAGGTAGGTACCGGAGGGAGGTAGGTGTGGCTTTAATCCGCACTTTTCGGTTCAAAAGTGATATAAGTGTATTAAAGTGCCAGTTTTTTTAATCACTGAACCGGGTAGTCTGCAACATTTCTTCTTTCTTACTGGGGCGTCTTGGTCGAGACTTTCAGAGAGGCTAAGCAATGTTCTGTCACGGAAACGAACCTGATAAGTTCTGCTTCTACAGGAATTTGAGTTTGTTTTTGCCCGTCTGCATCTTAATTGTGTCACTATTGACTTTTGTTATCGTTTCGATTATTATTTTTGGCTTTATATGAGAGACGGTGATTTTAAAGATTTTGTGAACCTACTAGTAAAATACTTCAAACCTAAACTTAAAATTGAAAAAATTCTTCCAAATGGTAATTTTACTGCGGCTAAAAGAAAATGTCAAAAAAAAATTGTTGACATAAAATTAGTTATCCTATTACAATTGAAGAGGTTGAGGGGAAAAAAAGTTCCAGGGAATGAGAAGTCCCAGGAAGACAACAGTAATGTCCCAGGGAATGAGAGATCCCAGGAAGACAACAGTAATGTCCCAGGGAATGAGAGGTCCCAGGAAGAAGACAGAGATGTCCCAGGGAATGAGAGGTCCCAGGAAGACAACAGTAATGTCCCAGGGAATGAGAGGTCCCAGGAAGAAGACAGAGATGTCCCAGGGAATGAGAGGTCCCAGGAAGACAACAGTAATGTCCCAGGGAATGAGAGATCCCAGGAAGACAACAGTAATGTCCCAGGGAATGAGAGGTCCCCGGAAGAAGACAGAGATGTCCCAGGGAATGAGAGATCCCAGGAAGACAACAGTAATGTCCCAGGGAATGAGAGGTCCCAGGAAGAAGACAGAGATGTCCCAGGGAATGAGAAGTCCCAGGAAGAAGTCAGTGAAGAAATAAAACAGCTGAAAGAACAACTGAAGAGATGGAAAAAAGTGGAGAGATTATTAAAAAAGATCTCGAAAAGTGGATGGGACAGATCCTTACAAATTACTCTGAATAAATTGTCGAATGCCTTAAATATGCTATATAAGACAATCTCACAGGAAAACGGACAGGAAGAATCAACTGAGACTGCCTCACAGGAAAACGGACAGGAAGAATCAACTGAGACTGCCTCACAGGAAAACGGACAGGAAGAATCAACTGAGACTGCCTCACAGGAAAACGGACAAGAAGAACTAATTGTGGTGGTCTCACAGGAAAACGGACTGGAAGAAGAACTAATTGTGGTCTCACAGGAAAACGGACTGGAAGAACTAATTGTGGTGGTCTCACAGGAAAACGGACTGGAAGAACCAACTGAAACTGCCTCACAGGAAAACGAACAGGAAGAACCAACTGAGACAGCCTCACAGGAAGAACCAACTGAAACTGCCTCACAGGAAAACGAACAGGAAGAACCAACTGAGACAGCCTCACAGGAAAACGGACAGGAAGAACCAACTTTGACTGCCTCACAGAAAAGTTTACTTAGGACTTGCTCTGTGATGGAAGATTTAGGAGTTAACATGCTAAACATAAAAGAACGTAAGAAATACCACAGTAAAATAAAAATTCTGGAAAAGAGGACATTTACCTTTGATAAAACTCATTGTAATGCTGAGCTGGACATGATGGAAAAATTACTAAATTATAAGCAAACGAATCAATATCAATTAGATAATGAAGATCGCATTAACATTTGCATCAGGAGGTTCAGAGTGTATTCAATCTCAGTATTTATAGGAGTAGTTGTCGTCACTGGGTTAGTTATATTTGTCTCCAATCTCTTCCTTACAGAGACTACAGGAAGCTGCAACTCTGACATGGACTGCTATGCTATTGACCGTAACAACACCAACATTGGCCCTCTTAATATAAAAAGTTGCTATGATTACTTGAGAAATGTCTCAATCCACTGTTATAGTTGTTCTTTCAATTACGTGATTTCAATAAGTAAATCAGGAAGCGTGATTGTATTTGGAAATTTTTTCTTGTTGTTTGAAATTGCTTTGCTATTAGGGTCGATACATCTCGGCAACAAAACTGACAAATCTTTGAGATTAGCGAATTATTTATTCTGGAGTATCAATATCGCAATGCTTATTTTTTATCTTTTTTCAGTGTCTGGTATTATTTATGAATTCACAAGCATTAGCACTAAAACCATGGCTTACCAGTGGGAAATCATCTTAGGGTACTTTATAAATTTAACTTGCACTTTATTCGTACCTATAATTTTTACATGTATCATATTTGGACTGTTTTCACACCAAAATCGTATTATGATAAAGGTAATTACGACAAACATATAGTTCACATAGTGCATTTTGCATATATATACATATAGTTCACATTGCATATGCTAATTTTTACTGTTCATTCACATTTTTATATATAAAACATCCAATATCCCTTATTTTGTGTTCACACAATTTTGTTTATGTTCGCATTTTTATTATATTAATATTTAGAAATGAACACTAATTAACATAATAAGCGCAAGAATCTCTGAAGCGATAATTAAAAGCGTGAACATTTTGTGCTTGCATATTCTATAATGCACTACTTTAATTAATTAATCTGTTAGTAAACTTTGGGGCTACAAAGTAATTACAGTACAAAAGTAGGTTTTACATAAACACTGTACACAAAACTTATAATGAAATATAAATTTGCAAGTTAGGAATAGCTGAGTCATATTTAAGTCCATCGCAAATCAGACATGAATCAAAATGGATATCAATCTCTGGAGTACCGGAGTCTTGTTCTATTCCAAACCTATGACAAGAATCAAACAATGGAACAATCTATAGATTACAATTTCATTGGTTAAAGACATTGTGCTTCATCTATAACATGAAACATCAGGTTACTAACTTATGGCACGTTCTTACATCAATAGAAACTAAATGTAGTATACAGCTTTAATTTCTCCCTCTCATACAAAGAATGCTGACACAGCAACATGTAGGACACCTTGATCGCCCCACTAAGTGGCATACATTTCTCAAAACTAAATCTCTAACTGGCGAGCAAGACTATCAGGAGTAATTCAATCTAGAATACTAGCAAGTAGCTACTTCATCACAAGTGGCACTTAATGTAGGCCAAATAGAAATGCAGTACCATAAGGGTTTTTTTAATTCATTATCCTCTACCAACAAAACTCAGGTTTATTAGTGAATACACACACACACCAACGCCAGCAGTAATGACGATGCTTTTACAACCAAGTAGGTAATAATTTATGAATACACAGTCGCCTGCACCCAGCTTTAGATGAATACACACAACACGTAGGCAGCACTGACGATGCTGCTTTACCAACTTTACACTCGTGAACACACAACCACAATCACTGGTAATGGCAATGTTTTCCCCACTTTCAGCAAATGAATTATTCATAAATACACACTCCGTCATCATTACTGATAGACAAGTGTGTGCAAGATATGTTTGGACATGCATGAGATTTTGTACATACCCTTGTGTATTTGTATGTCCACTTGTAGTCTCATATAGTCCAGCCCATAACCTACCCCAGTGCCAGGAATAGGTCCTGTGGCAACTTATCTGCAGCTAGTTCCACTGCCATTCCATTTGATGCACATGCCTATATGAGATGTATACTGAACACTGGTTATGTCTGGTCACACATGTATAATTTTATTACCTTGCTACTTATAGAATTTAACTTTAGCTTGAGAATTATTGAAGATTATGGGGGGCGGCGGGAAGGACTTTGGCTGGGGTGTGATAGAGCTAACAGCTAGCACTCCTCTGTATGAAACTGACAACTACAATAATCAAGTGCACACTTTCTTCACGTTATGTCTCATTGAATATCCAAACAGGCCTTCCTGCTTGCTACCACGTCGACCCTCTCATGGCCATTACAATATACCCGCCTAAGCATGATGCATGTAATTAAAGCTTAATTCGTGAAGCTGGTAATCTACTGGCTCACTTCCTTCACCCGTGAAATATCCCCCTAAGGTAAAACTGGGGCATCCTTTCACATAGCCAGTGTAACAAACGCAAGACCCAACAGCTTTTCATCGCTGATCAATAATGACCACTGCATCCAACAATACGCATCAACAAGCAGTGACAAGGTGAAAAAATAAAATAAAACGCCCACGTTTCTTCCGCCCATCTTCTTACCAATTCACTGCTAAAGCAAATATACTAATTTAAAAAATGCATCCAACAATACGCATCAACAAGCGGTGACAAGGTGAAAAAATAAAATAAAACGCCCACGTTTCTTCCGCCCATCTTCTTACCAATTCACTGCTAAAGCAAATATACTAATTTAAAAAATGCATCCAACAATACGCATCAACAAGCAGTGACAAGGTGAAAAAATAAAATAAAACGCCCACGTTTCTTCCGCCCATCTTCTAACCAATTCACTGCTAAAGCAAATATACTAATTTAAAAAATGCATCCAACAATACGCATCAACAAGCGGTGACAAGGTGAAAAAATAAAATAAAACGCCCACGTTTCTTCTGCCCATCTTCTTACCAATTCACTGCTAAAGCAAATATACTAATTAAAAAAAAAGTTTGCATTGAAATAGTTCCAATTTGTAGCATTTGTACTTGGTGCTCAGTAAATATACTGCAGGAACAAGTGCTCTTCAACGCCCACACTGTGGGTGGGGCTCAAAGCGAGCTGGGATTATTCCTAGTCATCACTGCACCAAGTTGCGGTTCTAAAAAACCAATATAGCCGGCTGACACTGAATGGAAAATAGATAATTACACACATGACAAACTGAGAGGAAAAGAACTATGTGCCGATTTATAGTTGCACTGGATACTTTCTGAAGTTTAATTTTAAAAAATTACAAGGAAAGATTTGCTTCCAGTATCTAACTTAAGTCTCCTAATCTAAAGCTGGGCTATATATAGCTACCTCTATAAATATCGGCATTCAGGTTACTTCGGCTTCAGAAATAAACTGGTAAAGCTGTTTTACAAACTGCATGCAGCTGGCTTAGTTCAAGTAATTAGTAGCTGGATTGAATATTCTAGCTGCATTCCAGGCACTGTAGTTCCACTTATAGACCATTTAGATGAACACCTAGCACAGCCAGTTTGGCTATTCAAGTACGCTGAGTTGGTCAAGTCTCAATAGTGCTTGGTGCTAATTTTTTACCAAGTTCTTCTATTCTCCTGATGGTCATAGAAATCCTAAAGCCAAGGATTCTTTAAGGTGAACACTGTGTAAGAAGTGAGTTATAATACCAAACTGAAGCAACACCAGAAACTTCTTCAGTCACTTGCTCACTCACCACCAAACAAATTCAGCAAGATTGATACAAAAAAAAGTGAACTCAATAGCAGTCGAGCTCATCTTCAAGTATATCTTCAGTTATCTCTCATCAATGTCCCAAGCAGTACGATCGCAGCGAAAAAATATAGAATATATAGTATATTTTATTAATATAGTATACTATATCTATATTGCTGATATAGCCCAGCCGTACTCTACACTATCCTATAAACGTAACCTTCCTCGCTTCCTTATAATTATCTCAAACCTATTCAATTATCCCAGTATTCCACAGAATTATTACACACTAGCATCTAAAAAATAAAATCCTTCATTCTTATCATATAATGTCACTCTTGTTTATATTAACTAAACCTATCTCATTGCCTCAGAATAGCGTATAGTAACACATCATGGACACAAACTGTCAGACATATGCTTGTCTATTGCTCCTCCTCACTGGAAAACTACAGACAACATGTAATTACGCTTTCTGGGAAAATCAGCTTTATATGCATCTTCGGACTATTCTTGATACTGTGATCAAAAGTGATACACTTGACAGCAATAATAGACTTAGATATTTACCTAATGAGATAGAAATTTTAAACAGTTATGTATTGGCACAAATAGTATCTATTAGAACATGTCATGTACCTGTAGCAATTGACAGTCACAGCTGTCCTTCCTGTATTCCATGCACAAGCACAGGATCTTACTGGAGAAAGTGTTATGAGGGGAATCCCAGGGCTCCCATAGTCATGACTCTGAGGTGTATTCAAGCAGGTCTTCCAGCTTACTACCATTCATGTCCACCACAATATACCACCCTACATATGCTGCATGTAATTGAAGCCTCATCAATAAAGCCACAGGCTTACTGGCTCACTTCATTCACCCATGAAATATGCCCCTAAGGTAACACTGGGGGCATCCTTTCACATAGCCAGTGTAACAAATGCAAGACCCAACAGCTTCTAGTATATTTTCATCACTGATCAATAATGACCACTTGAGATCCATCCAACAATACGTACCAGCGAGTGGTGACAAGGTGCAAATTGAGCTGGGATTATTCCTAGTCCTCACTGCACCAAGTTATAAAACAAATCATACTAAAAAGATAGAATAACTTACGAGATGCACTGAATACCTCAAAAATATTGAACCAGTTAATTTTTTCATAATTATTTTAAAAAATAAAATAAAAATCATTTGATTTTGGTTGTTGTGTTCTAGATGGAAACAAAATGCTACATAGCTCCTATCAGGTTTTCATTAACGAACTGTTAAGTGGAATGTTGATTATTGTTTGGACGATTCCACAACTTCCTGATCAATGACATGCATTGGCAAGTGGCCCCTCCACACATACAGAAAGCTAAAACACTTCATATTCAGCTTCCTGGTAAGAAGTGAAGATGATTTTAAACAAAACTGGATGGCTACTGTGAGTTACACAAAGCCATGGCTTCAAGACAACTGAGGCTACACTCCAGAAATATATTGAAGAGAATCAGTTATGAAGGTTCATACAGGTATCTTCTCTCAAACAAATAAAGCAAGTCAAGGATTGTAAGCTTATTAAAGACCAAACAGAGCTGGCGTGGATTCTACAAGAGATTTTCTTTTACAACCGGTTTCTATACACAAGCACAAGAAACTCTGAACTTCACTCCAGTGAACATGTCTGCCCTTCAAGCGTATTATTACTATCATACGAATGCTTTGATGCAACAATAGACACTGAGTGGAAATTAGATAATTACACACATGACAGGCAGAGGGGAAAATAATTATGTGCTCTTGAGTGGTTACTGTTTCACTGGATATTAAATAAATTACAAGGATGGGATGCCATCACCTAAAGCTATTTCAATAAATTTATTTAACCTTCCTCCCTTCTTTAATTATTTCACACCTGTTCCTAATAACTAAACCTTTCTTATTGCCTCAGAATAGCGTATAGTAACACATCATTGACACAAACTGTCAGACATATGCTTGTCTATTGCTCCTCCTCACTGGCAAACTACAGACAACATGTAATTACACTTTCTGGGAAAATCAGCTTTATATGCATCTTTAACAGACTATTCTTGATACTGTGATCGAAAGGGATACACTTGCCAGCAATAATAGACCTAGATATTTACCTAATGAGATAGTTTTAAACAGTTTGATGTTGGCACAAATAGTATCTATTGGAACATGTCATGTACCTGCAGCAATTGACAGTCACAGCTGTCCTTCCTGTATTCCATGCACAAGCACAGGCTCTTACTGGAGAAAGTGTTATTTGCTTTTACATCTGAAATAGGAAAAATAAATATGCAAGTCATCACAAGTTTCAATATATGAGTAAAACTGTCCCACTTGCTACCTTGTGTGATTAGTCTTTACTAAGCCAATAGGCAATCATGCTCATTGAGGCTTGCCCTAGTAATTAATCTGAATTACAGTCACAAAGTCCTACTGCAGTATTTGTACTTGGTGCTCAGTAAATATCGTGCAGGAACAAGTGCTCTTCAACGCCCACACTGTGGGTGGGGCTCAAAGCGAGCTGGGATTATTCCTAGTCATCACTGCACCAAGTGGAGAGAAAATAAAGAAACAATTTAAAAAAAAAAAACGTTACAACATTCACAGAATATAATGAGGGAGATATTAGCTTAATTGATACAATATAAAATAGTTGCCTGATGTGTTTAACAGTATCTCGTGACACATCTTGCCTCTTTAATGCAGTTTTGCAAGTGACCTTCACTCTGTCTAAAGATTAAAAACTCACCCCAGCCACTCCCATCCTGGTCACTAGGCAATCATCATCAGGTCCAGTAGTTGCACATGTACTGAAAGCTATAACAAAACAAATACCCAATTTATTATTCATAGAAGAAAAAACATACATACAGATTACAATTCAAAATTTCTAATATCGTACTTCCTCGATTAGTTCCAAACATCTATATTACACACACTTGTCTATCAGTAATGATGACGGAGTTTTACGAATAATTCATTTGCTGAAACTGGGGAAAACATTGCCATTACTAGTGATTGTGGTTGTGTGTTCACGAGTGTAAAGTTGGTAAAGCAGCATCTCCTAGTATCTAATTGTGCCCATTACCTCTCCCTCCTTCCTAATAGAGAATTAAGTTCTATATTTTATTACTACACTATTAGTATAGTTATTGTGGTTAGTTATTAAGTCACTGAAAGTCCTGCATTACCTTACCGTATGTGGGGTACAAGGTGTGGTTTCAGCTCACTCTAGTCTCTGTGTGACAGGCATATGACATTTTGTACATACCCTCGTGTATTTGTACGTCCACTTGTAGTCTCATATAGTCCGGCCCATAACCTACCCCAGTACCAGGAATGGGTCCTGTGGCAACTTATCTGCAGCTAATTTCACTGACATTCCATTTGATGCACATGCCCATATGAGATGTATACTGAACACTGATTATGTCTTGACTTATAGAACTTAACTTTAGCTTATGAATTATTGAAGATTATTGGGGGGGGAAGGACTTCGGCTGGGGTGTGGTAGAGCTAACAGTTAGTACTCCTCTGTATGAAACTGACAACTACAATAATCAAGTGTAGACTTTCTTCACATTGAGTTTCATTGAATATCCAAACAGGCCTTCCTGCTTGCTACCACGTCGACCCTCTCATGGCCATTACAATATACCCGCCTAAGCACGATGCATGTAATTGAAGCTTAATCCATGAAGCCGGTAATCTACTGTCTCACTTCCTTCACCCATGAAATATCCCCCTAAGGTAAAACTGGGGCATCCTTTTACATAGCCAGTGTAACAAATGCAAGACCGAACAGCTTCTAGTAATTTTCATCGCTGATCAATAATGACCACTTGAGATGCACAAGCGGTGACAAGGTGAAAAAATAAAATAAAATGCCCTCGTTTCTTCCGCCCATCTTCTTACCAATTCACTGCTAAAGCAAATATACCAATTAAAAAAATGTTGTGCATTGAAATAGTTCCAATTTGTAGCATTTGTACTTGGTGCTCAGTAAATATCATGCAGGAACAAGTGCTCTTCAACGCCCACACTGTGGGTAGGGCTCAAAGCGAGCTGGGATTATTCCTAGTCATCACTGCACCAAGTTGAGGTTCTAAAAAATGCCCAATATATCCGGCTGACACTGAATGAAAAATAGATAATTACACGCATGACAAACTGAGAGGAAAAGAACTATGTGCCGATTTACAGTTGCACTGGATACTTTCTGAAGTTTAATTAAAAAAATTACAAGGAAAGATTTGCTTCCAGTATTTAACTTAAGTCTCCTAATCTAAAGCTGGGCTATATATAGCTACCTCTATAAATATCAGTATTCAGGGTACTTTGGCTTCAGAAATAAACTGGTAAAGCTGTTTTACAAACTGCATGCAGCTGGCTTAGTCCAAGTAATTAGTAGCTGGATAGGATGTTCTAGCTGCATTCCAGGCACTGTAGTTCCACTTATAGACCATTTACAAATAGCACTGTAAGTTTAAAAGAACACCTAGCACAGCCAGTTTGGCTATTCAAGTACGCTGAGTTGGTCAAGTCTCAATAATGCTTGGTGCTAAATTTCTACCAAGTTCTTCTATTCTCCTGATGGTCATGGAAATCCTAAAGCCGAGGATTCTTTAAGGTGAACACTGTGTAAGTGAGTTATAGCAAAATGAAGCAACACCAGAAACTTCCTCAGTCACTTGCTCACTCACCACCAAACAAATTCAGCAAGATTGATACAAAAGAAAGTTAACTCAATAGCAGTCGAGCTCATCTTCAAGTATATCTTCAGTTATCTCTCATCAATGTCCCAAGCAGTACGATCGCAGTGAAAAAATATAGATATAGTATATTTTATTAATATAGTATACTATATCTATATTGCTGATATAGCCCAGCCGTACTCTACACTATCCTATAAACGTAACCTTCCTCGCTTCCTTATAATTATCTCAAACCTATTCAATTATCCCAGTATTCCACAGAATTATTACACACTAGCATCTAAAAAATAAAATCCTTCATTCTTATCATAT
>WLWI01005015.1_pt1 | contig 11100 bp, 5 predicted proteins | sample 6701501 | NCBI WGS metagenome assembly WLWI01 (sample SAMN12718690, study PRJNA515312) | sponge metagenome | isolation source: marine sponge | host: Mycale hentscheli | place: New Zealand: South Island, Marlborough, Capsize Point | collected 2014-11-01
ACTTTGGTGGCATGGGCCAGATTGGCTGCACCAGGCCCCCAACCACTGGCCTATACAGGATGCAGGGGTCAGGACCTCAACTTTGTCAACATTGAAGTCATTTGCTCTGACTATTCGAACTGAGCCTCCAGTGACAGAACACATTATCAACAGGTTCTCGTCTTTCCAGACTTGTGTTAATGTTATTGCTTGGCTGTACAGGTTTACAGATAATGCCAGCAGGAATAAAGAGTCCAGATTATTGTCATCTTCCTTAACTCTAGAGGAGGTTGAACATGCTGAGGTCATTCTCCTGAAGAGACATCAGTGTGTATACTTCCCCAAAGACATCACAGCCATCTCAGCTGGAGCTACTGTCTCCACTTCCAGTCAACTCCATCCACTCCATCCTTTCATGGACAAAACTGGTCTTATTCGTGTGGGTGGGCGATTGTCCAATTCCAAACTCTCCTACCAACAAATGCATCCTATTATTCTATGTAGGAAATCACACCTTACACTCATATTAGTGAGACAGCTACATCTTGCCAACTCTCATGCTGGGCCTACCTTGCTGCTGGGACTCCTAAGTCGACAATATTATGTTTCAGGAGCTCGAAGGCTAGTAAGGAAGATTTCTAGGGATTGCATTACTTGTCAACGTGAGTATGCCAAGACAACAACACAGCAGATGGGAGACCTCCCACAAAGCCGAGTACGGCCTTCTACACCATTTGCTAGGACAGGCACTGATTTTGCTGGACCTCTGACATTGAGAAAGGGTCATACTCGTAAACCAGTTTATGTGAAAGCTTATGTTTGCCTGTTCATATGTTTTTCTACTAGGGCAATTCACTTGGAATTGGTGTCTTTCTGTTCATTCATTCTATTCTAAAATTCCATGATGATCATTAAAGTAAAGACTGATTAAGTAGTAAATCAGCAAGATACATTATATAACATTAACACGACGACAAAGTATGAATTATTGGCAATTAATTATACATTAGCATGTCTGGAGTAAGATATTCTACATAACTACCATTATAAAATTAGAACTGTAGTATGTCATAATTACAACTACTTCATATTCCCACTGCATAGTGACAGACTACAGTAAAGAAGACACTGACGTACAATTAAAGATCATGTCTTAAGCTTGTCACTGAATAACAACATCAATGAGTGGTCCCATGTCATACTTAAAATGACTACTTAGGAATACAATTTTACACAAAACCTGTTACTCATAGATAGACATAACCACAATGAATACTTCATTATAATATCCAAAGTATAACAACATATTTAATGACTCAAACTAATTCTTTTAGAGTATGTCCGCAATACAAATTTGTCCATTGTCTTAAAAGTGGCCGCAACATAACTTTTAACCAATGTACCAGAACTAACCACAGAAACATTTTACTCAGATTAAGGCCATAATTTAACCTAATTAAATCCAACTATGTAGCACATCTCAATAAAATATCAAATTTTGAGAAGTCATACACAAAGCTGTTCATTTGTGACCGTCTACAGGAAAACCAGGCACAACACGGCACCCTTCGAAAATTTTTTTTTTGCACTTACAGAGTTGTCGCTGTAAAGATATTGGGCTCTCCAAGTTTTATCATCTTAGCTTAAGTCGTTCCCGCTATAATAGACCTAACCGTTCCCTTCCGTCGACTTGAAACAATACATTTTTTAAGAAATCGATCGATCTTTTCTCGATATTTATGCACGCCGCGTTGTGCCCGGTTTTCCCGTAGACGGTCACATTTGACTAGGAAATCTTTTATGTTACCATTGAAGAAAGAACCCTCACTTTCCATTTGCATTTTCTGGCTGAAGTACAAAGTAATACCTTCCTCACTAAAATCTAAATAACTTTACTTCATACTGTACTATAGAACAGGTGATTTACTATAAAGGAAGCTAGAGTATTACCTCACATCTAGATTTATTATATTACTGCATAAACATTTCCAAATTATTTTACTTCACTATTTATAAGCTCGCTTCACTTTGAACAGTATACAAAAATATCAAAGTTGATGCTTTTCATTGTTTGTACAAAAAGTACAATAACTAGTTTAATAAGCAAAATATTTCTTTTTAAGAGACAATTCATTCCTGCACTGATTATAATTGTCTGATATCGAAACACCATAACATAGAATATAGCATAGTATTATATAATCTGACCTTCAATCAAATTAAACAGAATTAAAACATTATTTAGAGTAAACTGTTAGCACAATTCTGTAATAGCTTATAAATATGCCAACATAAACAAACATTTATGAAAGTTAACGGAGTATCAGTTACATCAGCCTAAAGGTATCATAATTGTGTAATTCCATTGGGTACTTGATAAGTCCCTAAATTGATTCATAAAAAGTGTGAGAATTAAATTATTATGACCCATGACTGAAACTAGCAAACTTTTACCAATTAAAAACTATACACATTTAAAACTAAAAGTGATGTTTTGAAATATTGTTAAGCCAAGGATAGTAATAGTTTAGGTAAAGCCATGAGCCATGTTGTGCAAAAAATAACTGCCATATGGCTTATTTTTTTTGTTTTGTAAATTAAAGTTAGATGAAATGTACCACAATGAACAAAAAACAACAACGTACAACTATGCTTTTTACAGTGTAGTCCTCACCTTGAGCTTTTAATGAATGATCTTGATTTGGGTCCAATTCTATGCATGCAATAATATATAAATATTAATATAGATTGAAACTTTCTCACATAAAGGGGTCTGGAAAAAAGCAATGGAAAAATGTGAAAAAATCTTAGTTGTTGCCGGGGAATTGAACCCAGGACCACTGGCTTTAGCCACCAGTGTTCTAACCACTGAGTTCCGACAACCCATGACTTCCAAGACCTTCACATTTTACCTTTATACTGTTGAGTAGTACCACTTGCTGCAGTCTCATACTCAACAGACTACCAAATATGTACCGTCAGAACACCCGTTCGGTGTCGACAGGAAGCACCTAATTATGTTGTTAATTGAGAGGATTATTAGCCTATAATCTTCGATTTGAGTAAAACACATTATTTGTTGTGACTTTAGCTTTTTTTTTTGACGATTTTCATGTTCCATAATGTTTAGGCATGCAAAAACAAGGTGTATGAAACGAGTAAAATTCTACAATGATTTGGTTTATTGGTTAAAAATAATAATTTTAAGCAACTGCTATATAGCCCGCTCTTTTGAATCCAATCTGATGCTACAGAACTTGAAGTGATAAACTAAAATTTATGCTTAAGGTATAGCTCAGAGCTCTGTGTTCTTTTATTCTAAAACATTGAACATTTTTGACCATGTAAATATAAGTCTTAGTAAATAATATCAGAGTCAAGCCACTAGTAGATAACAATAGTAAGTAGTGTGCTTGAGCAGATATAGAAACAAGACAAATCAAATTCAATCCCTTAATCAATGGAAATTAAAAAAAAAGCATCCAGTGGCATTTCTCTTTTGGATGAACTTCACATTTTTGTGCACTTTGGGAGGCTGCTGTATGTAGTATGAAGACCTTGCTGCATAAAACAATGGGAGAATACATACTACATTGGGATGACCTTCTAACAGTGTTGCATAGTGCAGAAGAAGCGATGAACAATCAAACCTATCGCCGTCATTGACACACCTCCTGAGGATGAAGTAGACCCTCTGACTCCAGGTCACTTTTTGATTGGAACACCATTATGTGCTCTTCCATCTATGCCAGACAAGCTAGCCAAAATCACTTCAATTCATCGATGGAATGTAGTGCACAGATTGTAGTCAGAATTTTGGAATAGATTGAAAATTATTTGATGTAATTAAATCGACATAGAAAATGGAAGCATCTTTCCAATAATTTGACAGTGGTTAGAGTTTTTATCAAAGATGATGATACTTTTCGGAGATCTAGGCCATTGGGAAGAATCACATAGGAGTATCCAGATAGTGATGGTCTAGTCCAAATGGTAGACATTTGGTCTAAGGAAAATCTATCATCAGCCAATTACTGAACTAGTCAAATTAATAGGGGAAAGAAGTGCTGGACGCATCTTACCCTAAGGGGTAGGATGTTCAGGCCAATCAGAAAGACAATCATTAAACAATGAACATTGAACATTATGCACATGCATTATTTTTTTATCGTTCTTGGCAAACCTGAGTTTTATACAATATTTCTATTTCAACAAAATTCTTTGCTTTTAGTTTTTATTCACCCAATACAACCACAAAATAAAAAATATGCTAAGTGTACTGATTAAATTCGTACCAATTATTTGATGCTTGTTAAAGTGTGTCTGATGTCTGAATTATGCCAACCGTTTGGTCACACACAATCAATACATAATAGAAATAATTAAAATGAAACGTGAAAGGCGTGAACTCTTATTGGTGCCATACACTACATATTAGCTGTAACAAAATTTTGTCTCAGACCAAAAGAATAATTTATACCAATTCAGGTATAACTAAACTCATGCAATGACAACTGTAGGTGTCAACACTGTTCATAAGAAAAGCTAAGCATGTAATATACACTAACCAATTGGTTTCAAAGCAAAACACAAATTACTTAATACTACTTAGTAAAAAGCAAAACAAAAAAGCAACATTAGCAGCTAGAAATCATTTGCTCACATGATTATGATGTGATCATAGGGGCTTTACCCACAAAAGCTAGTAGCTATTTATGCCAAGTTGACTGCTTTGGCTTTCTTAAAAAATTGGCTTGAAATAAAAAAAAATTAGAAAAAAATACATAGCCATTCTGAGTTTGAAGTATTTTGTTATTAATCTCCAAAATCAGAGAGTGAAAAACAGACAAGACAACTATTACAACCTTCTCACGCATGTGCTCTAGGAATTAATAACATAATCACTTGATCTTGCTCATAAGAATAATAATGATAATAATTATTTTATCAAGTTCTGACCCTTCTTACAAACTAGATTGAAATTTTCTCACCTAAAGGGATCCGGAAAAAAGCAAAGGAAAAAAGTGAAAAAATCGTGATAGGCGCCGGGAATTGAACCCGTGGCCACTGGCTTTAGGAAAAATGTGAAGGTCTTGGAAGTGGAGGGTTGTCATAGCTCAGTGGTTAGAACACTGGTGGCTAAAGCCAGTGGCCCTGGGTTTGATTCTCGGCGACAAACAAGATTATTTTTTATCGTTCCTTTGCTTTTTTTCCAGACCCCTTTTTGGTGAAAAAGTTTCAATCTAATAATTATACAAAGAAGTACATCAGAAGAATGTAAAAAACAGTAAGCAATCAAGCAAATCAAGCAAATAAATAAATATTTATATATATACCCATGAATTATATGAACATGGTATGAATAATTAATGTTTAATTACTACTGCCACTATCTAAAGACCACATAATATAAAATTACACATTAAAACTCATAACTCAAAACAAAGTGGTTGCTTCAATAAAATTATTGTATACAGCAATTTTGATTCCTAAAAATTTACTTCTTGTTGTGGGCGGGGTATCATGGTAACACAAATAAAGTCGCTGACTAGGCTTCTTAGGCTGGAACTACGAATTCTGTACTTGAATCCCAGAGCTCATTAATCACAGGACCAAAATCTTTGTCAACTCTCTTAACTCGCACACAAGTGTACAACACTGTTATAAGGAAGATTACAATGATAATAGCATTCATTTATGCATGCACATGAATACAACTAATGTTCAGCAAAGGGTCCAAGTTAGTTATTGCTCACTCACTTGAGTGTGTGTTTCACACTAAGTGTGCATTCATACTAGTTGAAATGTGTGAAGGACATGCTTTGCATTGATGGTGGGCATTCACACCACCAGTTTGATGTGAATTGGGTGGGTTTTCATGCTATAGTGTTTACAATGTAGGAATGGTAAGCTACCACAACATAATTCTAGATTAGACTGTAGCATAGGCGAGGAGCCACTAGGATAATGGGGTTTAGTGCCTCCACTCTCACCAAATTTGAGCAGCAATACATTGGTGCCCCTAAAATTCAATGAAACTGTTATGCGGATGGAGTCGGGTTTAACTTGGTTATTCCAACCCCACATCCCTTTTTTATATTAGCACACCCCTGATTTACTGACTGCTACACAAAGTTGAAATTTGTTGCATAATTTGCACTTCAAATAAATTTAATGTTAAATAACCTAAATGAAACTGTTGCACTACTAATCTAAATTAACCTATTATGTTGGTGAGCGAGCGAGTGAGACACTCTCAGGGGTCACACAATTGAAAATCGGGGATAATTGTTTGTTTTTATATGTGTGGACATACATGTCATTTTGTACTTTGACCCTCGCGTATTCTTGAGTTCGCTCCATGTTCGACCCCATTCCAAAATTCACTAAACAGAACCCCCCGGTTTAGCGATCATTACCCGTATCACCTTAGAAATTGAATTGTTCACTGCTTTGAATTGTATTGCGGGTGCAATTAAAACTCAAAAACTTATGGGAGCTCCATTTCTATTCGAGTTAGTGGCGGTGGTAAGTTAATACGCTATTTGTCACAGTTGTAAGTCCTACACAACAGTATTTACTTGAAAATTCATTGTTCACTAGACAAACCTCGAAAGTAAGACTTGCGTAGTTATGTTCAGTTGTGTGAATGTTATGAGCATTACAACTACTATTAAGAATATCACAAACAAAAATTTAAATAACGTGACTTGATTTTGTTGCTACTTTTTCAATTCAAACAGTTGCGGGGAGCGGCTACTATGGAATTGAATCCCCTTAACCGCATGTACATAATTTAAAAGCTCGATTTTATTTTAGTAGCTAATCGTTTAACAATAGTGTAGTTTAAGGCTCGCTTGCCATTTGTACTCAAGCACACTACTCGTTAAATCTTCATAATACTATACAAAATAAACAAAATTCTCTTCAGACATAAGAAATTTAAAATCTTAGCTAAAAGTGATAGAGGTATTCAAAAATTTCTAAATATAGGTATCCATATACACACACAGATATGTACATATGTGCATGTATACATCGTACAACTCGGCTAATGATAACACAGGGTGAAAAGAGTCCATTTACAACCATAACAAAATCCATAAACTGTCTTGGTAATTAGAGTTAACAAAAAGTGTACAAGGCTGTAGAGGTTAACAAACTAGTTATCAACACATTATACACTAATTTTCCATTTTGTTTTGGTTGTCAATGGACACTTTTCAGGCAGTGTAAGCTAGTGATAAACGAGCTTGATCTATGCATTTTGAAATCTCTATGCATGCAAGATTATTCATTATAAAGATATATGAAGCAAGTTCAACTAATACTATAACGGTTGGAACTGTGAGGTATTGATATATTAGTTAAACCATATAATTTGAAGAATAAACACTGATATCCATCCAAATTTTGAGGGTTAAGCCCAAGTGAGAGGGCAGTTATCTAGTGATAATCCCGAGAGTTGGTTTAACTATTTTATACCATAGTTACATTTTGAGCAGAATAAAAGACAAATAAGAAGAGCAGGGTGAGTGCTCTATCTGGCCAATCCGCTTTCAGAAAAATGAAAACCTGATTTCTGATTTATTTCCTCTGAATTTCAGAAACCAGATTTTCCAAATCCCGAATTTTATGGGTGAAATCAGATTTTGATCTATTTGACCGCCGAAACCCGAAAACGGATTTGCGTTGTTTTAGCCGGTTTCAGCTTTCAGATTTTTAGCTTGGTATTCAGCTGAAAGATGATTTTTTGGAGTCTATTTCAGCTTTGAGCTCAGTTGAAAGTTAAAGGACGAGTGCCCTATCAGGCATGATGAATGTCAAATAAATAATTCTATATCCCAGTTATAGCTATTAACCACCACAGGTGAATGGCCTATGACATTGTATGCCAGAGGAAGGACAGTTTAGGCATTTTCTATACAGTACAGAACAGTAGTAAAGAGTAAAATTGTGACAAAAGACGAAGTAAGCATGACATGGTGACATATTGACCTGAAAATCGTGACTGTCACACCAAATTTTGTATGGTTGGCAACTACATAATATGTACAAAGTTCATAAACTGAATCATACAGTTATCTATACCTATCTAATTCATAGCTTTTCTCTCCTTAGAGATTTTTTTAGATACTTGCAGCACCCAAGGGTCCAAGTAGATGCCTTAACACCCTGGATAAATAATTATACATATAACTTCTTCTGCCAATGCTTTGTCTAATTTCTGGGATGTCTCTGCACAGCAGATTTTGTTTTGTTATACAGTAGTAGGCATTATTGTGTAATTGTTAAAGTGAATACATAAAAAGACACTTAGCAGTCATGTGGTGAAATGCCACCACATAATCAAGAAGAATACCACCTTTCACTTTTGTTTTATTTTTATGATCGAACTATCATTTACTATATAATGCACATCATAACAAATCCTTTACTTTCCCGCCAAGCACTCTAGAACTTGCCCATATATGGACTTGATCATTTATGCACGCATGCCCAACACTCACGCACCTCCTTCGTATATATACGATTTCGTCATTTTTCTAATTCAGTTCTGACTCGTGTAAGAAAATTATAAACCTTATCGACAGAACTCTGGTGGCAGTGCCTACCGGTCTACATACCACTACACCTGCTGGCAGCGGTACACTAGGATTGCGTTCAACCTGCTCTAGTGTGGAGACGTGCCCTATCGAGCTATCGAGCTATCAAAACCTTCACGGCTGACCGTCGCGTGAAGCTGAACCTGTTCCTGAAGCCCCATTCCACTGCTGAGAGTCGTGTGGAAGCCCCCGAAGAGAGAGAAAGAACTTGCCGATTACTTGGGCCGATATATTTTCTACTTTCTTTTTCTCAATTTAGATTTTGGCGTTTTTTTTTGTTTTTTTTTTTGTGTTCATTTCGTATTCTTCATGTTGTATCCAGCATGGACGAGAACGTGCCAGACCGTGATCAGAGGAGACCTGCTCCTCATCGTTACCCTACTAGGGGGGCGTGTAATGACGCTGGCGCCCACCCTGTGGTTTCCGGTGTACGCCCTGTCGACCCCGAGGTTCAGAGGTCGAAATCACCAGGCAGGAGTGGTACTGCTGATCGCCAGTCTTCGGGTACAGCAACCGAAGTCGACCGCCCAGACGACGACGATAACAGATTTGGTTTTTTTTATGGGAATACAGACAGCACCCCTGCCATTCCTCTGGGCGTTCCATCAGTTCCGTCAGCTCCAGCGCTTTCAGTAGTGCCCACAGACTCTTCAGCCCTTCAGATGATCGCAGAAGTTCTCTCTAGGATGCAAGCTAATGACAGAAGCAAAGGAACATTTGACAGAGAGCAGAGGCTGGATCGTGTGGCTAAATACCTCTCCAAGATGGAGAGTGGTGAGAGTATTTTTGTTGTTATTGCTCGTTTGGAATGTATAATGCGTCAAAAAAGTATCGATAAGTTTGACTGGATCCCCTTGTTTGAGTAAGTATTAAAGGGGAAGTGGTTAGAGTTCTATGAATCCAAAGTTGAGAGTTGTATTGGGTCTTGGGACTCTCTTAAGTCGTTAATGCTAGAGTGTGGTGGGTTTGGTATCCATGATTGCCTTGACCATATTGCCGACAAATTTAACTCTAATGGTCATCACACAGCTTCTCAATGGTTGAATATAGATGCATACAGAAAATTCACTGCCCTACGGTCTCTTCAGTCTGTGTCTAAGTTTGAGGATGACACTCTCAAACATATTGTACAGGCTATTTCTGTTTTGAATATTGTTAGCTCCATGTCCAGAGATGGCAGAGCATATGTATACAAGCAAGGAACTAAGACTGAACATTGTGTTATGTCATCGTACTCTCAATACCTCACCTCTCCTGAGTACTCTGATAGCATTCAGCGAAACCATAGGTATTCTAATAGTTCTAGTGCTCGCTTTGAGCGTCAGTCCAATTATCACCGTTCATACCAACACACCAATTATAATAACGTTAACACCTAGTAGTGATGACAATTCAAAACAAAAACATAAATCTGCTAGCAATGATTTTCTGTCCACAATTACATGCTACAAGTGTAACAACATAGGACATTTTGCGAATCGCTGTCCCGAGCGACGTTCTCACTTTAATGCTTCCTCTTCTGACAAAGCTACAGTAGAGCCAGAACACCGTGCAGTTCAGTTTTCTTCTAACTCTAGTGCTACATCTACTACTTCCACTGTGCCTACTAATAATACTAATGCTTCTAAAACAGTTAAAAAAACCTGCTAGAGAAAATGACTGGTCAGTTGGAGTTCTTGGAGGTGATTGCATGCAACCCATGTCTGATACTGAGGTCCCAGATTGTTTGAATCTGTCTCAGGTTCAACCCCATGTACTGGATTACACCATTGAGGGGTTTATTAATGGGAAACCTGCACTCCTGCAACTAGATTCTGGTGCCGAGGTGTCGGTCATCGCAAGTGATCTTGTCAATGATGACAATGTTGTTGCAACCCATCTCAATTTAAAAGGTCTTGAAAGAGTTAGAACTGTTGTGCCTGCTTACACACTTTCATTAGTAGCCCCGGGTGTTAATGACAAATGCTTGTTCGCCATGCACCCTAAGTTCCCCAAGGGTAGAGATCTAGGTGACTATTTTAGAGATCTTATGTATAAGGTTAACTCTACCCCACGTAATGTTCTAATTAGCTACTCGTACACAATCAAAGGCTGATGAAGCTGAACAGAAGCAAATACAGCTATCAGAAGCCATTGATGGTGCTGTGCCAACATCTTTAGAAGATAATTATGACAATAACTTAGATTTAGATAATATCTCCGTAGATTTGTCTGCTTTGTCCCCATGTGACCAGCAACAGAGCGAGGCTAGCTTGATCACTACACCCATTGTCAGTGATGACAGCTCACCGTGTTCTAACAATAGTTCTGTCCCACTTTCAGCTGAAGTCTCCATTTCTAATCCTGACTCTGCAGACACATGTGAAAGGTCCAAGGGTATACATGTTTCATTTCCCTCAATATCTATCCCTGGTGTCTCAAAAGCTGACCTGATTAAACTTCAGAAGGCTGATGTGTCACTTAAACCCTTCTGGGATTGGGCAGACAACAAAGAAAAGAGATGCTTTGTTGTAGA
>WLWI01005016.1_pt1 | contig 11099 bp, 8 predicted proteins | sample 6701501 | NCBI WGS metagenome assembly WLWI01 (sample SAMN12718690, study PRJNA515312) | sponge metagenome | isolation source: marine sponge | host: Mycale hentscheli | place: New Zealand: South Island, Marlborough, Capsize Point | collected 2014-11-01
AGTCACCCTGCTGAATCCACTGTCACCCTGCTGAACCCAGTTACCCTGCTGAACCCACAGTCACCCTGCTGAACCCACTGTCACCCTGCTGAACCCACAGTCACCCTGCTGAACCCACAGTCACCCTGCTGAACCCACTGTCACCCTGCTGAACCCAGTTACCCTGCTGAACCCACAGTCACCCTGCTGAACCCACTGTCACCCTGCTGAACCCACTGTCACCCTGCTGAACCCACTGTCACCCTGCTGAACCCACTGTCACCCTGCTGAACCCACCGTCACCCTGCTGAACCCACAGACTAATGGGTGAATGCGGTATAATAGCTGTTAATAAGAGTGAGCACAAGAGGTACTAATTAGTAGTGTAAACAGTCACACCATGCAATGAGCAATTCCAGCTTCTATTCAGGCATGGCCTGAACTATATCAAGTGGCTCAAGCTGGCCTTTAGTGTTGTAGTATGTCCAAGTTGAGTTGGCACGACCACAGGCGCGGTAAATGAGGAATGCACTTAGTAAAAGAATCAGAAACAATTTAGTCATTTGAACTAATGTCAATTGACGTGCGAGTAATCAACATGCATGTGAAAAAAGGGGTGGTTACTAGGGTACACCTTAATGCAGCAATTTTTTGCTCGAGTTTAGTGAGTCTGTCTTGCAGTTCAGAATATTTATTTCTGGTGCTGTTCTCTTCATATTGTCAACTATAGTTAGTTGGTTGCTAAAGCCAGGTAGTGAGTGCCCCGAAAGAACGGAGGGAACCTGAAGCAGTGATATTACCTGCCACAGAAGACTTTACATGCAGTTCAATATGTATTCTTGTAAGCTTTTTTGAGAGTATTGAAACATTCACTGTGTCTACCTGTGAGAATTTTCCAAAGAAAAGTGGCACTACTGCCTAGTAGTTGAAATTCGCACACTTGTGCAAGCTTATTGAATTTTTATAGTGAATTATTTTATTTATATATATAATATATATTATCTGATGACAATATCATTGTGATTAATTAATATTATTAGAGCAATAGTGTTAAAACAAAAAGCTGCTGTAGTAACCATCCCCAAATAGAGGATAAAGAATGGAGTCACTCAGAATTGTCATAATATAATGGCGTCCTCAGGTATCATCATATCACTAAAATATTGAGAAACAAGTATAAATAAAATAGGATCAAAACTCCTCTGTTGGAATGAGGTGTAGATTTGTTGGTATATATAGTTATATTATGATAGCGTGAATCTGCTGCTTTTAGGAATCTGAGGCCTAGAACTACTCAAAGGCCAAGATTTTTTTACTTTAAATATTCATGAGCTAGTATGAACCTGTTTTAGAACGTAGCAATGGCTAAAACCTAAAGTAAGAAACAAAGACATTCATGATGGTCAAGACTAGAGCGTAGCAACTAGCGTCCAATTTACTCGATTGCTAAATGCTAAAGAGCATGAACCTATTTGCATAATTTCACGTAATAGACCAATCTGATCACTCGCATGTGACTAGCTATGTTCTGATAGGTCATGTTGTTAGTATTATGGGTAGGTATGGAGTGTAGCTAGTATGTGTTGTTAGTATAATGGGTAGGTATGGAGTGTAGCTAGTATGTGTTGTTAGTATAATGGGTAGGTATGGAGTGTAGCTAGTACGTGTTAGTATAATGGGTAGGTATGGAGTGTAGCTAGTATGTGTTGTTAGTATAATGGGTAGGATGGAGTGTAGCTAGTATGTGTTAGTATAATGGGTAGGTATGGAGTGTAGCTAGTATGTGTTGTTAGTATAATGGGTAGTGGGTAGGTATGGAGTGTAGCTAGTATGTGTTGTTAGTATAATGGGAGTGTAGCTAGTATGTGTTGTTAGTATAATGGGTAGGTATGGAGTGTAGCTAGTATGTGTTAGTATAGTGGGTAGGTATGGAGTGTAGCTAGTATGTGTTAGTATAATGGGTAGGTATGGAGTGTAGCTAGTATGTGTTGTTAGTATAATGGGTAGGATGGAGTGTAGCTAGTACGTGTTAGTATAATGGGTAGGTATGGAGTGTAGCTAGTACGTGTTGTTAGTATAATGGGTAGGTATGGAGTGTAGCTAGTACGTGTTAGTATAATGGGTAGGTATGGAGTGTAGCTAGTACGTGTTGTTAGTATAATGGGTAGGATGGAGTGTAGCTAGTATGTGTTAGTATAATGGGTAGGTATGGAGTGTAGCTAGTACGTGTTGTTAGTATAATGGGTAGGATGGAGTGTAGCTAGTACGTGTTAGTATAATGGGTAGGTATGGAGTGTAGCTAGTACGTGTTGTTAGTATAATGGGTAGGATGGAGTGTAGCTAGTACGTGTTAGTATAATGGGTAGGATGGAGTGTAGCTAGTATGTGTTGTTAGTATAATGGGTAGGTATGGAGTGTAGCTAGTATGTGTTGTTAGTATAATGGGTAGGTATGGAGTGTAGCTAGTACGTGTTGGATCAGAAGGTTTTGCATGCTCCTGGTTATCTTATCCGAATTAGAATTACTTTTAAAAAGAAGATATTATATGACAATGTCATGGGCGAGGGAATAAGTGGGCATTAAATAGAAGTGTGCTAATGCTGGTATGTTACATCTAGTTGTTTAGATGTTAGCTGGAGTGAAGGTTGCTGGTAGCTATGTATATGCCAATTGCTATATATACGTATGTAAAGGAAAGTGATGAAGGTGATTATGATCCTGATCAAGATGATGTGGATGAAGAGGAGGATGCGTCAGAGGAGGAAGAGGATGAGGATGGTAGGCCTAGTGCTGCTAAGAGAGCCAAGTTAGATGAAGCAAAGTCCAGTGGAGCTGGCCCTTCTGCAGCAGAATAACTGCCTTTATTTAGCAATTGTTGTTGTTTTTCCTCTGCAAAGTTCACAAGACTACTACTGCACTTGATATATCATAAATAATACATCTATAAATAGTTGACAAACAAACAAACAGGATGTGTACAATGTATTGTGGTATTATAGAAATAGATAGGAATTGCTACAATTAAGAACTGGGATGTCAATTACAAATAACCTAGCAGCAGAGACAAGCTAATGTTATAATATGAACAAAAATGAGCTCAACACATGAAACAGTGAAAAACACAATTACATGAGGTTATAGTCTTTGAGATTTTGTTCCAACACATGTTCTCGCACATCCTGAAAAACTTTCTTGATATTCTCTGTATCCGTAGCTTGTGTGAAGTGAGGGAAGATGCGCCTGCCTTCAGGATCAGGATTAACACTCATAAACATACCCAAGATGAACTCCTTTGCTGCTTCAGTGTCACCTTTCTCTTCTGGAAACACAAGCAATACAATGTAATCATTTGTACTGCCATAGCATCATCATATCCTCACCCTTATTGTATACACTGTTAGCTGATAAGAATAGTGTTTCAGAACAAGCATATGTGTGTGCGTGCTGATTGTGCAGTTAGTAAAACTTACGGGTAAATGCTGAGAAATAGTCTCCCAAATAAGATTTAGATATCTTCTCTTGAAACAGGTCTGTCTTGTTGAGAAATAAAATAATGGAAGACTCCAGAAAGAATGGGTATGAATTGATGAGTTCAAATAATGCTAGACTTTCACACATTCTGTTCTGATTCTCATCCTCAAATAAAACCTGTATCACACATACCCACAACATCATTTGCACCCACAACAGGTATCACACACCCACAACAGGTATCACATGTATCCACAACAGGTATCACACACCCACAACAGGTATCACATGTATCTACAACAGGTATCACACACCCACAACAGGTATCACACACCCACAACAGGTATCACATATACCCACAACATCATTTGCACCCACAACAGGTATCACATGTATCCACAACAGGTATCACACGTACCCACAACAGGTATCACATGTACCCACAACGGGTATCACACACACCAACAACATTAGTCTGGCGTCGCCAACCCTTTTCCTTCCCTATATTGGTGGACGGGGAGGAAGGAAAGGATCTGGTAGCTCTAGTATCGACGACTTGTGCCGGCACCAAAATAGTGACGCTCCAATCAGATTGCAGAATCGTTAATTAAGTGCATTCCTCAACCACATATTCAATGCTCGTCAGTTTATCCCGCGTTGTTAGCTATGGAAGATCAAGTGACGAGAACGTGTTTAGAAGTTACAGTTTCGTGCGTAAAGCAAGAGCAGATGAAAGGGAACTTTGAAAAGAGATGTTTATGTAGCTCTCCCTACAGGGTACGGAAAGAGTGCTTGTTTCCAGAGTTTGTCACTTGTATATGACCAACTCCTACCCAAGTGTGAACCAGCCATTATTGTTGTTGTTCTGCATTATTGAAACACCAGTTGCAACGAGACATTCCAACAAAATATTTACCTGCAACGAAATATTTGACTCGCGATTGATTTTAGCCGGCGCGTTAATGATGACTAAACCTATGATGTCATTTGCACAAGTCGTTGATACTAGAGCTACCAGACCCTTTCCTTCCTCCCCGCCCACCAATATAGGGAAGGAAAAGGGTTGGTGACACCAGACTACAACAACACATCACACACACAACACGTACCCACACTTGGTATCACATGCATTCATAGTAACACTGGTCTTCATACAACAGTAAAATGAAATTAAAGTGGAAGTGTTGGCCATACTATATGAAACTTGGGGTGGATGGTGGTTGAAATGGGGCCTAGCATATTATCTACACAAAAATAATTAAGCTGCCTTATCAAATTTCATCATCACGATACTTTTTAATTAGATTTTTATTTGCCATCTTTTCTTTAGCTTATTAAGACCTCTTTAATGGTCAAATTAATATTTCCGCTAGGATTATGATGTTCACAACGTCTAAATTGAAAAGTATGAGACCAGAGGGTGCTTCAATTATTGAAATGGGTAAAAACCAAAACACTAACTGAACATTTTACATGGTTTCTTGCATTGTGGCTAATTCCTGTTTGTACATATTGTATTTGTTTGAACCATGAGAGCAGTGCCAGCTCTCCTTGCTTAGCGTTATGAATTTCACTGACGACTGCTACCTGTTCTATTCATCTTTTGTTAGGCTCCCTGAGTACCATCCTATTAATATCTGCGGTGACAGTAAGTAAGCCCACTCCGTCCGTACTCCTGCGCTAGTTGTAGGTGAGTGTGAGAACTAAAAGAAAGCTGTTTATGAGGTGTTTAACGACAGTCTACTTGGAGATGTTGCCTGATACAGATTGACTCCCTATACAATTTGAATCTGCTTTGCCATGTGCACACGTTAAGATATTTCATAACACAATTGGCACGTCCGAAATGTTCGGACTATAGCAGTTCAAAAATTGATTTTTTAACCAGTAGATAGTACGAGTTAATGAGCTGATTGGATCTTTCAAGACATCTACATAGTTAGTGGGCATAAAGTCTTGAATATATTAAAATATCATATGGGCATAGTAAACCAGGAAAAAAACCAACTGGCTCTCTTCCATGAATACCACTAGCAGGGCTGCTGCTGGATACACAAATGAGTCCAAGAGGGCCAAAAACAACTTAGATTTAAAGATGGACCTGACAGTATAAAATACTGACACATTCAAAAACTGTTGCTTGCTAAAATATAAAAGTACGCTGATTTCTTCTTGCATGTCAAAATATTTAGTACTAAAGGATTTGTAGAGGGGAATAGAGAGAGAGAGAGAAGGGGTTGGGTGGATGTGGATTAAATGTAACCTTCACCATTAGACAGTGGTCAAGGTTGAAGAAAAATTCAACAGCATTATTTTAGGTTGTGACCTGTGAGATAAGCTTGCTGATTAAGGCAAGCTGAATTGGAAAACCCATTACCTTTACCTTAAAGCTACCAGCCTAGCTTTGCAGTTAATGGGTTTTCACGGCTACCTTTCTCTACAAAAACTAACCAACCAGGTCAGAGCAGCAAGTAGGCTCTAACACTCACAAGTGTTACAGCCAACTTTACAAGCCAAGTTACAAACTTTAGTACAAGCAACTGCAGTGAAGATATCTAGCATAAAATAAACCACTTATTACACTTTGCCAGAAGTGATATAGCAAGATATTTCACTCATCTCTGGCTCGTGAAAATAAAGTAGCTGCCCTGAAATATCTCGGCCACATCATACATGCTTGACTCATACAGCTGATGCAGTTTTGTATTGTGACACAGGAACTCTAATCCCTTACCCTCAGAAAATACTTGGTGTCCCATGCATTGAGGGCAAGAATACTTAGTGTCCCCTTGCTTGAGGGCAAGAATACTTGATGTCCCCCACTTTGAGGGAAATAATACTTGGTGTCCCATGCCTTGAGAGGCAAGAATACTTGGTGTCCCCCACTTGGGGGCAAGAATATTTGGTGCCCCATGCCTTGAGAGGCAAGAATACTTGGTGTCCCATGCCTTGAGGGCAAGAATACTTGGTGTACCTCACTTGTGGGCAAGAATACTTAGTGTCCCCTTGCTTATGGGCAAGAATACTTAGTGTCCCCTTGCTTATGGGCAAGAATACTTAGTGTCCCCTTGCTTATGGGCAAGAATACTTTGTGTCCCATGCCTTGAGAGGCAAGAATACTTGGTGTCCCCTCACTTGAGGGCAAGAATACTTGGTTTCCCATACTTGTGGGCAAGAATACTTTGTGTCCCATGCCTTGAGAGGCAAGAATACTTAGTGTCCCCTCACTTGAGGGCAAGAATACTTAGTGTCCCCTTGCTCATGGGCAAGAATACTTGGTGTCCCATGCCTTGAGAGGCAAGAATACTTGGTGTCCCCTCACTTGAGGGCAAGAATACTTAGTGTCCCCTTGCTTGTGGGCAAGAATACTTAGTGTCCCCTTGCTCATGGGCAAGAATACTTGGTGTCCCATGTCTTAAGAGGCAAGAATACTTAGTGTCCCCTTGCTTATGGGCAAGAATACTTGGTGTCCCATGTCTTGAGAGGCAAGAATACTTAGTGTCCCCTTGCTTATGGGCAAGAATACTTGGTGTCCCATGTCTTGAGAGGCAAGAATACTTGGTGTCACATGTTTTGAGGGCCAGAATACTTAGTGACCCCTCGCTTGTGGGCAAGAATACTTGATGTCCCATGCCTCGAGGGCAAGAATACTTGGTGTCCCATGCCTTGAGGAAAGGGATATTATTAGTGTCCCTTCTTTGAAATTTTTAAATCTTATTACTAGTTTCATGAATTAAAAAAAAAATTATTACTTCTAAGACAAAATGAAGATAGGCTAAAATTTTTATTTTAATAAAACAATGGAATGTGATAAGTTTGAGAATACTAACGATATTTAGTTCAACAATTGATATTGAGTGTTGTTGATGAGCATGAATTAAATATATATATATAAGTTTATGGTAGATGTGAATTTTGTTGCAGGTTGATTAAGTGACGTGATGCTGTGAATGGCTCAGATGCGAAACCAAACTACCTGCTTTTAATCATCTGAAGTTCTCTTATAGTTTCTGATCCCTTCACATATTCACGCTATAGTTTTTGTCAAAGTATTGTGTCCTACAGGTGTAGCACTACACCAGCATATCTCTCATGGGATTTTTAACTGGCTGCAAGTAGAATGCAACCAGTTATATTGCTAGGACAGAGTTGAATGCGTTTATTTAAAAGAAGAATAAAACATCTTTTGGGAAAATTAGTGTTCTCATGATGTATGACTGCCTTTTAACCACGTGGTCTGTTTTTGGATCATGTCTTCAGTATACTGTAAATATGCTTTTTCTCCATCATTTAAGGTGGACTTGTGGTGTTCTATGTCACTTTGCAGCAAAATAAAGGCCATTATAGAAAAACATTGTGTGTAACAGAGTTTGTGGATTCTGTTGCCCAGAAAACCCTTATTCCACAATAGTTCTTCATCAGATGACACAGCTTTGTGCCTTCTGGATCCTACCCTTTGGTTCCTATTCCTTGGATCCTACCCCTTGGATCCTACCCTTTGGTTCCTAACCCTTGGATCCTACCCTTTGGTTCCTAACCCTTGAATCCTACCCCTTGGTTCCTAACCCTTGGATCATACCCCTTGGTTCCTAACCCTTGGATCATACCCCTTGGTTCCTAACCCTTGGATCCTACCCTTTGGTTCCTAACCCTTGAATCCTACCCCTTGGTTCCTAACCCTTGGATCCTACCCCTTGGTTCCTAACCCTTGAATCCTACCCCTTGGTTCCTAACCCTTGGATCATACCCCTTGGTTCCTAACCCTTGGATCATACCCCTTGGATCCTAACCCTTTGATTGCAACCGTTTCATTTCAGATCAAGTGCATGCTTGAAATCATGGTCGTGAATAAAGTCAATTGACATGTGGTCAAGATGATAAAGTGAGTACTTAAAAGCTTTGAACCATCATTTGTTCTAACCTAAAGAAAGAAATAGTTACTTGTGCTGAATTCTAGCATATGTTCTACCTTACCTCCAAACAAATTGTATGAGCTAGAATTGTAATTTTCTCTACTTAAGCTCTCTATGGGTTAGAAATTTGGTCACCAATTCACCTGGGTTCTATATGATTTCCACATAAACTCGTGCAATATTTGGAATCTTACCTGATTTTTCTGCTATGCCAGCTTTTCTTGAGTCATAATCTCTTTACCAGAATTAACTGAAGCGAACGGCCTTGGTTAGTGGATGGAGTTATACTGGTATCTCCATAATAGGTGAGAATTCTGTCAAACCATTATTTTTCTATAAGCTGGAGTTGAGAAGCTCTGTGTTTTTGGAACTAAAGGCACAAATACCCTAAGCACTACACCACCATTCTCCTGAGCATGTAGGATTACCACAGACTAAAGAGGCTTTCGTTATTTCTTTTCCGTTTTAGTCCCGAAATGTAAGCTTAGCAAAAAATTATTCCTCCTGTGTTATCAGGAATGATTGGTCACTGTGTTCTAAATTACTTAGGCGCTACGCAGCCCTCACAAACTAAAGATTTTAGGGTCCCTCAGGCCCTAAGTAGCGCCCTCATTGGGCTCAGGATGCTACAGCCTAGGACCATCAGGATTCTAAAACTGCAAGTTTCCTCAGAGGCAGCGCCTAACTATTATACCTAAGCTAAGCACAAATGTAAAGTACAGTGTGGACTTTCTGGAAAGTCCAAGTCTGAAAGTCTTCTATCTGTTTCAGCATTTTTACTTGACTGCCTTCGTTTACAGTTTTTATTATTGACTATATAATTGGTAAGTGTGTACACAATCATCATTAACCTTCAGTGTGCATGTGCGAGAGGGTTACAGTAGTTGTCCTGTCTGTCTGTCCATCTGTCATGCTCTGAGTTTTGAGATTACTTGACAATTAACTATTGATTTTGGTATCAACTGGCTCAGAAGAACAACAATTTATTGTGTTACTTTTTTGAATTACGGGATGATTTTTGAGAAAACACGAATCTATCAGCTCTACGTAGGTACTAGCTATTGTTAATAATGCCCCCTATCGTCACGTCGTAATCATGTGATCAAATTATCTTGCAAGTGTCCTTGAATGTTTAGCTTCCTTATGAAAGATAGAAGTTATATTTGCACAGCTATATTGATACCTGACTGATTTGAATGAATTTGTAAAAGCTAGCAAGTGTACAGTAGCACTGAGGGTTTGCACCTTTGGTGCTTATTTAGCTTATTATCAATTACACAAAATTTAGCTCACAGGTGAGCATTTTCTATACAATAATCAGGTACTGAACTAAAGCTGGGCTGTAGTAGCTGTCGTAAGGAAGAATTTCCATAATAACCTGTTTGTCCCACAGTAATGATGACGACGGTGTGTGCATTCCTGAATAACTCATTAGCTGATTGGTAAAGTGTTGGCATTAATGGTTTGGTAAAGCATCATCAGTAACGACTACGGTGGTATGTGTATTCATGAATACATGGGTCAAGAAAAGTGATAAAGATCATTTGTACATCCATGAAGAAAGCTGAGGTGGGTTGGTAAAGCATTGTTAGTGCGAATGACAGTGGTATGTGTATTTGTGGGTCGAGAGAGAAAGTGATGATGATAGTTCGTTGCTTGCAATCATACTGTTTGGGGAATCAACAAGAGATCATTGTGAAGGTTTACTTGAAGATGGTCTCTGCTGCTCTTGAGTTAGCTTTCTTTTTGAACACCTTACTGAATGTAGTAAGTGAGCAAGTGACTGAGTAAGTTACTGGTGTTGCTTCTTAATGCTAGAACTCACTTCTACACATGGTGCACTTTGGAGAATCCATGTCATTAAGATCTCCATGGTCATCAGGAGAAAGAGCTTGGTAGAAATTTAGTACCAGGCATTGTTGAGACTTGACAAACTCAGCCTGCTTAAAAAGCTAAACTGGCTGAGCTAGTGGTTAATTTTAACATTACGGTGATATTAATAAATGGTCTAGTGCTAATAGTACTGTAGAACTGGAATCCAGCTAGAATAGCCAATCCAGCTACTAATAATTACTTGGGCTAAACCAGCTGCAGTTTGAAAAACAGAATACAATAGCCAAGAGTGTGTGTACTTCATGAATAGAATAGCCAAGAGTGTGTGTACTTCATGAATACAATAGCCAAGAGTGTGTGTACTTCATGAATAGAATAGCCAAGAGTGTGTGTACTTCATGAATACAATAGCCAAGAGTGTGTGTACTTCATGAATAGAAAGAAGTAAGTTGATGTAACGATGTAAACCCAGAGGATAATAACAATGAATAAAAATAACCTTATGCTAGCCCATAAATACATGCACAACCTCTAATAAATTCTATATCACATACATACGTACTATATCACATACATACGTACTATATCACACACATACATACTAGTACATTCTATATCACATATACGTACTAACACATTCTATATCACACACATACATACTAGTACCGTCTATATCACACATATACATACTAGTACATTCTATATCACACACATACATACTAATATATTCTATATCACACAAATACATACTAATACATTCTATATAATACACGTACTTATTGCAGCTTTGATATTTTTACTTGAATATTTCCGCATCACGCGAGCGTTCTGTATTCTCCCATATTGTACGGTTTATATTGTACGCTCCTTGTAGCGCGCGCGTAGCGAGTAAAATCAATGAAA
>WLWI01005018.1_pt1 | contig 11098 bp, 5 predicted proteins | sample 6701501 | NCBI WGS metagenome assembly WLWI01 (sample SAMN12718690, study PRJNA515312) | sponge metagenome | isolation source: marine sponge | host: Mycale hentscheli | place: New Zealand: South Island, Marlborough, Capsize Point | collected 2014-11-01
TTCTCTAGCAATATTTTTGCTACTTTAGTATGGCCCTCCTGACTTGCTATGTATAGAGCAGAACATTCATTTTCATTCTGCAAATCTACCTGAGCCCCATTCTCTAGCAATATTTTTGCCACTTCAGCATGGCCATTCTGACTAACTATAAGTAGAGCAGACCATTCATCTTTACCCTGCAAATCTATGTGAACTCCATTCTCTAGCAATGATTTTGCCACTTCAGCATGGCCATTCTGACTTGCTATAAGTAAAGCAGAACATCCATCTACATCCAGCAAATCTACCTGAGCCCCATGATCTAGCAATATTTTTGCTACTTTAGTATGGCCCTCCTGACTTGCTATGTATAGAGCAGAACATTCATTTTCATTCTGCAAATCTACCTGAGCCCCATTCTCTAGCAATATTTTTGCTACTTCAGTATGGCCATTCTGACTTGCTACAAGTAGAGCGGACCATCCATCTTTATCCCGCAAATCAACCTGAGCCCCATACTCTAGCAATATTTTTGCCACTTCAGTATGGCCATTCTGACTAGCTAAAAGTAAAGATGAACATTTATCTTCATCCAGCAAATCTACCTGAGCCCCATTCTGTAGCAATATATTTGCTACTTCAGTATGGCCCTCCTGACTTGCTATGTATAGAGCAGAACTTTCATTTTCATTCTGCAAATCTACTTGAGCCCTATTCTCAAACAATACTTTGGCCACTTTAGCATGGCCATTCTGACTTGCTATAAGTAGAGCAGACCATCCATCTGTGTTCTGCAAATCTACCTGAGCCCCATTCTCAAGCAATATTTTTGCCACTTCAGCATGACCATTCTGACTAGCTATAAGTAGAGCAGACCATCCCTCTTCATCCTGCAAATCTACCTGAGCCCCATTCTCTAGCAATATATTTTCTACTTCAGTATGGCCCTCCTGACTTGCTATGTATAGAGCAGAAAATTCATTTTCATTCTGCAAATCTACCTGAGCCCCATTCTCTAGCAATATTTTTGCCACTTCAGAATAGCCATTCTTACTTGCTACAAGCAGAGCAGACCATCCATCATTTCGCTGCAAATCTACCTGAGCCCCACTCTCCAGCAATATTTCTGCCACTTCAGCATGGCCATTCTGACTTGCTACAAGTAGAGCAGAAATTTTATTTTTATTCTGCAAATCTACCTGAGCCCCATTTTGTAGCAATATTTTTACAGTTTTAGTATAGCCCGCTGCACTCGCACAAAGTAATGCTGACTCTCCTCCATCATTCAACTGATTTATTAGAGCCCCATTCTCCTCTAATAGTATCTTAACTACTTCAGCATTACCTTCTTTACAGGCTGACAATAAAGCAGATGTGATGTTGGAAGATGGCATAGGGTTGGAGTTTGTTTCCATGTTAATAGCAACAGAAGCCAAAGCTGAGTCTGAAGTAGTTAAGAACTTGTAACAGTTTATTAAATCTGCTCAGTGTCTTTGTTTTATTTGTAATGGCAGCAAAGGCAAAGTTGGATCATAAGTGGATTAATGATGTCATGTGATGGAGAAATGTTATATTCATTGTAACCACCGATATTAAAGGATATTCAAGGCTCATGTGACCTGGTAAACAAATATTCATGGGTTTCTAGTGATAATATTTATAAGCTTAGCTATATTTCATAAAATTTAATTACCTATGATTATGTTACTTATGGCAATAACTAAGAAGATACAATTATTGATCTCTGCACATCTAAATAGTTCCTGATGTCAATTGTGTCACTATGCATTGAACTTGAGTATTGTGTTGTATAAATTTGATTCATGTGAAGTTCTCATTCTGGGTGACTTTTTATTCCAGCATACTTTATTGATCTAATTTTCAGGATAATGGAGTATTGCTAGATTACTAACTTTCTGTTTCTTGAAGTAAGCACCGTTTCTTGAAGTAAGCACCGCTTCTTAGTTTATAGACTCGACTATGACGGCCTGTTTGAGCATGCCCAAGCAGGTGACACAAACTAATTGATGGATAATGCCAGAAATTGCCAAATAAGGAAATAGCAGTGGACAAACAAACACACGTCAATGTTTGATGTCATAAATGATAGAGGAGATGATTTATTTGATTTTAAATGTGTAAAATTAATGAGGGCATTTTATAATGAGAAATGGTCCACATTATGCAACTGGCACTCATCAGATTTGGATTCAGCAGGTAATAAATATTTTACAAAAAAACCCCGGATTTCTAGCCTGAACTAAGAGTGAATGAACTTCCTGTTTCAGATTAGTGGGGCAGCATAATAGAAGAATCGGTCACTTTTTTTTAATAAAATTGTGACATTTGGCACACTCCAATTTGACATTTGGTGATCTCTAGGTTTTAATTAACTAATAGGGCAAATTTGTCTTCCCAATCAATTGTGTCCTAAAAGCCCTTTTTATATGGAGTTAAATAAGCTTTAAGTCACATTTTTATCCTAATCCTTTCTCTAATATGGTCACTTCTGTACCTAACACAATTAGCCACTATACCATGTAGTTACTAGGAGATATGGTGCTAACTGGCAACTGTGTACCATCACGAGATGGTCCGGTTAATTCTATAGCTCTTTCTGATTTTGCTCTGGTGAGCATGTCCTCAATAGAAATTGTCCCATTGGCACTGACAAATACCAGAGTGACCCGGCCAGAATTAGGTTCAAATTGAAAGCATACAGTCGTGGGAGTGTGACATTTGAGACACATTGCGTCGCAGGAGCAGCTGCATGGTGAGAGGACTTCGTGGACAAGGTTGATCTCAAAACCAGATGAGGCATTATTAACAATGTGATAAGCTTTATTGCATCACATGACACTTGTATTAAATCCACTTTCATGAACATTATCTTGAACTCCTATCCTACCACTTCCACAACAAGCTACAGGGAAATTCCAACTATTACATTTAGAAATAATGCATCTGATATTTTTTTACATACAGGAACATTTTATAATACTAATCTCTTGTATTTTATTCATTAGATTAAAAAGATATAAAGTTACTGAACACTGGGTTCTAATATTTCCTGCATTTTACAGAGTATAGACTATTCTTCCTTTTCATGTGATCGTCACTATATCATGACGATAATTAGCCTCATCAGCTCTCTTGCATTCTTCCTCAGCTATTCTATTAGCCTGCCCTGCTTTTAGATGTTCTTCTGCTATTCTGTCATTTTCAGCTCTTTTGTCTCCCTCTTCAGCTCTCTTTACTACCTTCTCTGCCCTTCTGTCTGCCTCTGCTGCTCTTATTTTTGCCTCTTCAGCACTTCTGTCTGACTCAGAAACTCTATTTTCCAACTTCTTAGCTCTTCTTTCTGACTCTTCTTCTGCTTTTCTATGTTGATTCTCAGCTCTTCTTTCTTAATCTTCAGCTCTTCTCACTGCCACCTTTGTCCTTCTGTCTGCCTCCTTTGCTCTTCTGTTGGCCTCCTCTGCCCTTATTTCTGTCTCTTCAGCTTTTCTGTCTGACTCTGAAGCTCTATTCTCTAATTCATTAGCTCTTCTTTCTGCTCTTTCAGCTCCTCTTTCTGCCTCCTGTGTTTGTCTTCTTTGTTAACTCTCAGGGATTATGTCTGGCTTGTCACTTAACTATTTGTTTTATCTTCTTTTGATCTTATTCCTTTTTCATCTACATAATCAAATCAATTTGCTTTAATGCCGGCACAAACTAAAATGGGTTTGCTGAGAAAAGAAAAATACATGAATAGCTATGATATGACAATGAGATCTGCAATAGTTATAGTGCGTTCTGTATGTAGTATATTCTACACTAAATAATCTACGTTACTCAGTACCATTCTAGGTCAAGGTCTAGTAATTACTACAGTTTTGAATTGCTATGTATGCTAAGTTATTTTTAATTTAAAAAAATTCATAGCTAAAAAATCAAACTTATTTCATAGTATAAGCACATGTACATGGCTATTTTGCACATTTTTATCACTATGAAGATGCCATAACATTCCCATTCTTGATCAGTTTGTACTATTTTATTCAACTTAGAGCTTTCTCCTTTAGAAGTTGCAGAGCACCGCTTTCTATCAATAACTTGACCATGTCGGCATTCTGAATTGCTACAATTAGAGGACACAACCCAATTCTATTTTCCAAATTTACTTGAGCCTTATACTCCAGCAATATTTTTGCCACTTCAGCATGGCCATTCTGACTTGCTACAAGTAGAGCAGACCATCCATCACTTCCCTGCAAATCTACCTGAGCCCTACTCTCTAGCAATATTTTTGCCACTTCAGCACGGCCATTCTCACTTGCTAAAAGTAGAGCAGAACTTTTATTTTTATTCTGCAAATCTACCTGAGCCCCATTTTCTAGCAATATTTTTACAATTTCAGTATAGCCTGCTGCACTCGCACAAAGTAAGACTGACTCTCCTGTATCATTCAACTGGTTTATCAGAGCCCCATTCTCCTCTAATAGTATCAACTACTTCAGCATTAACAGCAATAGAAGCAAAACTTGAGACTGAAGTAGCTTACTAATAAACAAACAATTATTGTTGGCAAATTTACTCAGAGTTTTCTTATTAGAAACATCAAGAGAGGCAATTATGGAGCAGTAGCGGGTTATAGTAATCTCACGTGATGAAGAAATGTTTCATTGTAACCACAGATATTGGAGGATGTTCATGACTTATGTGACCTGATAAAGAGATATTCATGGTTTGTCAGTGGTAATTGAAGTTGTATCTCTTAAAGCTTAATTATAATCATATTAACTTATGGCAATAAGTAAGAACGTAAAATTAATCTCTATATACTGCACATCTAAATTTTTACTGTCTCTATACATTGAAATTTTAGTCCTATTCATAGACAGAGTTTGAGCCTTAGTATGTTCATGTGAACTTCTCTTTTCTGGTAATGGTTTAACCTGTTATGTCAACTGATCAGCTCTGGTATTTGCTTCCTCAGCTCTTCTGCATTCTTCCTGTGCTATTCCTCTGCTATTTGACATTCTCCTTCAGTTCTTATGTCACTTACTGCCTTTTCTGCCCTTGTTTGAGCTTCCTCAGCCCTTCATCTTGCCACCTCTGTCTTTCTGTCTGCCTCCTCTGCCCTTATGGGATTTGATACTTCATATTGGGCAATGGGAATTAACTGAGTATGTGGTAAAATATGACATAGAAATTGTTTATACCACTAATAATTTGTAGTTTTCAAAAATTATTGAAAAAGAGAGAGAGAGAGAGGGTGAACTTGGTAAATATTTCGTGTGCGTCAATCACGGTGACGATACTTACCGTATATACCGAAAAGATGAGTACAGGCACGGAGGCTAAGGTGGGAGCGGTTCTTAACGACTGTGATTCCCCTCTAGCGGCTCGCTTCAGGGCTCTGTTCACTCTAAGAGGTCTAGGAACTTCGGAGGCCATCCAACAAATTTGCACATGCTTCTCAGACTCTTCCAGCCTCCTAAAACACGAGCTAGCTTACTGCTTGGGTCAGATTCAGAGTCCTCTGGCGCTGGACGAGCTGGCCCGAGTGATACAAAACGAGAACGAGGACCCTATGGTACGCCATGAAGCCGGAGAAGCGATGGGGGCCATTGGTGACAGGTCCAGTGTGGAAATATTGCAGACATATACCTCTGATTCGAAGCCAGAAGTGGCAGAAACATGCCAGCTTGCCTTGGGTAGACTGAATTGGTTACTGGACAGCAGTAATGAGGAATTCTCAGATAATAACCCTTATAAATCCATAGACCCAGCACCACCACTTCAAGATGGAAGCCTGGAGGAATGGGGGGCACTACTCCTGGATACTTCTAAGTCACTCTTTCTGAGATACAGAGTTCTGTTTGCATTACGAAATCAGGGAGGCAGTGATGCTGTGAATTACATTGTAGAAGGATTTTCAAATTCTAGTGCCCTCTTCAAGCATGAGCTAGCTTACGTTTTGGGACAGATGAAAGACCCCAGTGCAATCCCAGGACTGGAGGAAGCTACGAGACAGAAGTGAAAATGCTATGGTGAGGCATGAGTGTGCTGAGGCCCTGGGCTCCATTGCCAGCGACCGGTGCTTGTTGGTTCTCAGGGAGTTCTGTACAGACCAAGAGAGAGTGGTGAGGGAGAGCTGTGAAGTGGCCTTGGACATGTTGGAATATGAGAGGGGAACTGATTTTCAATATGCTAATACCGTCAGTCAAATCTCATGATTTATTCAATAATGTACTATTTATTATATTCCAATATAAAATGGTAGTAGTACAACATTCACTGAATTGTTTACTATCCTTGAAGAATTGGGTGTGGATGACAAGCTTCGTAGACCTCTGTGACCAAATTCATCAACCAATTTGTAATAGTTGTGATGCATGCATTTTTGTAGTTTTGCATTTCATGCAAAAATGAATGTCACTTGACACAATAAGACTAAACCTGTTAGCAAGGCTGAGTTTGTAGACGAAATTGAGTAATAATAGCTTGCTTTTGTGGTTTGAATTCATATCATATTGGATGTAAATTAATATTTTATAACTAGCAACTGCAATTGCTCAACTGAATAATGATAGCTACATTTTTCTCAGCACCTCACAGTATTTGCTATAAATTGAATTCAACTATGTATGCACAAATTATTATATCTTAAGTATAAAATCAAAACAAAAAACAACCTCCTACATTCTTCACAAAGTGCTTTAAAAAAAAAAAAGGGCAACAACTAATCACAATGCTCTGGTGTCCGTGCAGCAATGTATGCTTTCATTCATGTACTCACAGTCCCGACCAACCTCTCTGAGATGAAAACATACGCACACATCCACGTACGTATTATCTTCATTGCTCCATTAGTTACATGAATGTAGCTATAGCTATATCAGTGACAAATCTCTTAAAGATGAGTAGCTATGGATTAATTTTTTTACTATCTATCCTGTAATGCTTGAAATTGTCATAAAAACTAACACTTGGCAGCATCACGTGACTATGTCCACAAGAAACTGCAATCGCATCGCTTGCCTTCCCAAAATCCAAAGATGACAAATATTATCATATTATTGCTGTTTATTGGTAACTTAAATATATTATTCACTCAATCAAAAGAGCTTGATGAGGTTGGACTAAAGCATATAGCTTCAAGAGCAGCATAAATAAATATTAAATTATCCATTTGTTGGTGATAGTTATTAAACAATGAAAATCTTTCAAATACACTTTTTTTCAGTAGTTAACAGCTGCCAAAGCATGCAGTGCAAGGGAAAGTGATAATTAAAGTATAAGGGAACGATGGACAGACTAGAGACAGACTTATCCATTAGAATAACTTTTTTTGTGTTCACGGAACCTCTGATAGTGAACTCTCTATTAATCACTTCTATTTAGTAAGTGTTCCAGTTGCTCCCTCCACTAGAAAATATATTGCTAATCACCTCTTAAAGCAAACAACCTCTGATTTGTGAACTGAAAGCCTGGTCCCAAACCTAATTGTTCTCAAAGGTTCTATTGTAAAATGCTATTGCAGGTGCAAAATTAAAGTTGGAAGAGTTCATGATTGCAATTCAAGATATATAGATCATAGTGTTACTTTTTACAGTCTGTGCAACACTAGGTGTGCATTTAGAGTGTTGGAACCAGGGTTTACAGTTCACAAATCAGGGGTTATTCGCTTTAAGAGGTGATAAGCAAAACATATTCTATTGGAGGGGGCAAATGGAAAGTTCACTAAAGAGGAGGCAATTTGCTCATTATAAAATTCACTTCGCTATCAGAGTTTCCACTGTTACCTGCATGGGCACTTTTCTAATTACTACAAAATTTCTTTCAATAGATGAAGTCTTGGTTAATCACTTCTTCATATTTTGAACTCTTTGACTCCATGCCCCATCTAATTAGCCAAGACAAGTCCTCCACTGACGTCATAATGAACTAATTTAATCTAGTGAATGACTGCTAGCTATTAAGGGGAAAACATGTTTCATTAAACATAAATAACAAATATATTTCCCTCTTGAATGCTTGCAAAATATCCACAAAATATCCACACACCGATTTAAACAATTTAATACTACTAATAATTGACATGTTATGAAGTGAGCTTGGAAGTGAGAACGGGATAGTTTAGATTTAGTCTCACTCTGGTGGCAGTGTTACCTGGATCTGGAACGACACCTGGCATCCAACCCCTTACCTGGTGGGAATTACGGACATTCTTAAGAAATCCCCCACACTTTTTGCATATGAAAGTTTACTTGCTATGTATATTGTGAGTTAGTAAATTTATGTGAGTGGTATTTTTATGTTTTGTTGTTTTTTAAAGACAAATTACATTCCAACTATTCTGTATTACCACCAGACACTTTCCAAGCGTAGCTCAAGAATAAATGATTTCTACACAGTAATCTGCTATAAGGCAATTAACTCATTGTGACTTACAACACACCATGACCAATCAAGTGACACTTGATTATGATCATGCACCTACATGCTAGATTCAACTATAAATAAGAAGATAGAATTATTACAAATTGCATTATTAATTACTTTATGCAATATCGGCATCCAATTTGTTGCTCTCCTTTGCGTTACTTAATATTGGTATTAGAATGAGCTTGAGTAATGTTTGCATAAATATAGTTCATTTGAAGATATGGCTTAACTTTTCCGCTTACCATTAATTGGATGAACACATAAATATAAATTGTTTTATTCAATAAACAGTAAAAAAAATGGTATAGGTAAGTGTATGAAATTACAAATTATGTGAACACATTTCATAATGAACAAACTAATCTCCTTTACAACGGAAAGTTGAAAACAACAAAACTTGTTACTAATTTTAAAAAAGATAACGGAAAAATGGGGTTAAAATCTTAAAAATCATAAAAAAGAAAATAATGTTAGTAAAAAAATTTTTTTTAGCTCAAACTATAAAAGCAGCATAACTTAAATAGAAAATATCGCAGAATAAGAATTAGCAAATAACAGTATAAAAAATAGGAAAATAGGCTAGTTTACAATAATTCAGACATAATATTCTCAGCACTTGGTCTGTCTGTTGGCCTGTTTGACAAGCATCTCTGAAGGAGGCGTAGAAGGTGCTCGTGATGGACTTGGCGGAACAAACTTGACCGATTTTCTGGTGCCAGCAATTGACCGGTCAGCATCTCCAACATCAAGACACCGAAGCTGTAGATGTCCATTTTAGTTGTCTGCCGGCTTGGAGTCCGTGCCTCTGGTGCTGAATAAGCAGGATTTCCTGGATTCTCAGTGTGGAGCTGGCGAACTAGATTAACTGAGCCGTAGTCGGTTATTTTAGCTTTCCAAAGTTTAGAAGGCCGTAAAGGTTCTAGGAGAACATTAGCACTGCTGACGTCACGATGGATCATAGGATCTGGCTTCATCTGGTGGAGATAGTTTAAGGCTTTGACTATGTCAACACTTACTGTTTTCACTAATTTTGGAGTAAAATAATCCTCTGTTTCAATTTGCCTCCTGAGACTGGTAGGCATCAATTCCATAAGGATCATCATGTCTCCCCGAATTGTAGCTCCAATGAACTGGACTAAGTTAGGGTGTCGTAGCCTAGCTGCCATTTGCATTTCTCTACGAAAGAGATCCTCATTGTGTCGGCTAACTATCTGGTTGTGGATACTCTTGACTGCTACTTGTACTCCTCTGAACTTAGCCACACTAACTGTAGCCCACCCACCTCTCCCTATCTCAGGACCTGTCAATTCTATATCCTCCCTTCTGACAACCCACTGCTCATCGTTGGCCTTTTTGAGCTGATCAGCTCTTGTATTAGCCTCATCAGCTCTCCTGCATTCTTCCTCAGCTATTCTATTAGCCTGCTCTGCTAATTGACGCTGTTCTTCTGCTCTTGTATCAGCCTCATCTGCTCTCCTGCATTCTTCCTCAGCTATTTTATTAGCCTGCTCTGCTATTTGACGCTGTTCTTCGGCTCTTGTATCAGCCTCATCAGCTCTCCTGCGTTCTTCCTCTGCTAATTGACATTCTTCTTCTGCTCTTCTATGTTCATCCTGAGCTCTTTGTTCTCCCGCTTCAGCTCTTCTCACTGCCTCCTCTGTCTTTCCGTCTGCCTCCTGTGCCCTTCTGTCTGCTTCCACTGCCCTTATTATTGCCTCTTCAGCTCTTCTTTCTGACTCTGAAGCTTTATTTTCAAACTCCATAGCTCTTCTTTCTGCTTTTTCAGCTCTTTTTTCTGACTCCTGTGTCCGTCTTCTTCGTTCACTTTCACGTGGCTCGTTTATTTTACTTTTTGTTTCATCCTCTTCCTTTGATCTTATTTCTTTCTTCTTGCTTTCAGCATCTACATAATCACATAAATTTGCTTTAATGCCAGAAAAAACTCAAATGGATTTTATGAGAAAAGAAAAATACATTAATAGACAAGATCTGAAAAAAAGATCACCAAAATGTTTAAGTGTTTTCTGTATGTAGTCTCTTCACCACTAACTCCTGTGTCATTCTAGTGTAGTGTCTAGTAATTAATGCAGTTTTGAATGGCTTCATACTTCCTAGGTACAAAATAGAACAGTTAGTTAAAGTATTATGTGTATGGCTATTATGCAGAATGTGCATCACTGCAAAAACCTACAAATTCCTATTCCTGATTGTATTGCTTAGTTTATATTATAGAACTTGATAAGTTAACTGAAAATTTACTGAACATGTATTTGTTTAGATAAATATTCTATAAAAATACACAATGAATAAATTTGTATGTGTATGATACCAACTCACCTTTGCTTTGCATTCCTGTTTGAACCTCATAAACTGAATAAATTTTCTTTTTCAAAAGTATCAGAGCTCCATTGTCTATCAGTAACTTGACGACATCAACATGCTCACTCTGAATTGCCAACATCAAAGGAAACAACCCATTTGCATTCTCAAAATTTACCTGAGCCCCATTCTCTAGCAATATTTTTACCACATCAACATTTCCATTCTGACTAGCTATATATAGAGCAGACCATCCATCTTTATTCTGTAAATCTACCTTAGCCCCATTCTCTAGCAACATTTTTGCCACTTCAGCATGGCCATTCTGACTTGCTATGTATAGAGCAGAACTTCCATTGTCATTCTG
>WLWI01005021.1_pt1 | contig 11095 bp, 11 predicted proteins | sample 6701501 | NCBI WGS metagenome assembly WLWI01 (sample SAMN12718690, study PRJNA515312) | sponge metagenome | isolation source: marine sponge | host: Mycale hentscheli | place: New Zealand: South Island, Marlborough, Capsize Point | collected 2014-11-01
CACCCCCCTCCTACCCCTCCTCCCCAAAAAAAAACCCCCCCACAAAAAAACCCCCCCCCCCCCCCCCCCCCCAACCACACACACACACACACACACACACCTACCTAACATTGGCTGTTAGAACGAGAAAATTGCTGTTGTCCAGAATTGTATGTATATTTAAAACAAGTGAATAGGAGGTAGAAGGAGTGGTCTGGGTTGTGAGTTCCATTCTTCCTGCTATCTCCATTTATTTTTGTTCAGTTGCTTGTGGTTAATAATGAGTTTCAACGTGCAGTTTGTAGAGAAGTGTTGTCACAACACATTCATGCTTGTGGCATCCTCTATAGACTGGAGTAAAAGTTTTAAAATACTCTTGTTCACTTGTGTGCCTGGAGCCAGCAGGGACAGTCTGCCCTGAGAGAACTAGTTCACTGAAGTCAACTCATACTGATTAGGTAGGAAAGTTATAAATACTGCACCTCAGCATTGATGTATTATTATTATTATTACTACTACTACTACTACTACTACTACTACTACTACTACTAGTGGTGCGCTCGAATAGCGCAAATGCATGGCGAGCGAGAAGACTCTCTTTACAGAAAAATAGGACAGAAATTACATCCAACTGTAGTGCACAGTGTAACCCTTTCCATTCTCAGTTAGCATCAGAAAATCTAAAGTCTGATCCCAGACTACGGAAGTGGACCCATGCATTGTAGTAACAATAACAGAATTACCTGAATAAACTTCGAAAGCAGTGGCAAAGAAGCGCAGCTTGACACAGACTTCACAATTGTTTCAAGAAGAGAGTAGCTATAAACATTTTGGTTGAAACAAAGTTGAGTAAGGCAGTGCAAGGATTATCCGCGTCGTTAATTGAAAAATACTGGAACTGTGAACGCTTTACCTAACTTACGTAATTAGAAGCCCGGGCGAAAATTTTTGACGTACGTATACATACATATATATATCTATACATGTTGTATGATGCGAGTTTTCTGTCACCACCTTACCTATTATCATGGTGGGTGTGAACGTGTTAATAAACAAGTAGAGTTGTCGCTGTTCTCAGACTGTCCTGCTGTGTATCTTGCTACTCAGTCCGGCTCTCCATCTGTTGCTATGCATCCAAGTCAGCAAGGGCTGATTCTCTCACCTCACATCATCACCCCACGTTTGGTGGTGACGGTGGTAAGGAGTGGTGATTGGTCGTTCCGATTAGTGAAACCATCCCAGTGAGTGAAGGCGTCCCTTGGCAGACTGTTGTATGGGGAAGCCTTTGATGAATGGTTAGTGGAAATATTGTCCACTACTTTGCGGTGCAACAGCTAGTACTTGGGGACAGTATTGGATCCAATCAATCAGGGTGGTGGTCAACATCGAGGAGGAGATTGCATCCAGTTGTGAGATGTACCTCCATGCTGAGAGTAAACAATGTACAGTCACTGTGTGGAGAGTTCCTTCCTTCCAGATACCATGTGTAGGGAAACTGGCTGTTGTCTAATCCACTTGCTGTAGTACAGGGATTATATTGTGAAACTAAATGGGTAATATTGTTAGTTCAGGTAGCCTTAACGTGAATGTTATGATTTATCATTTTATTGTTGTTATAATACTACTATTATTATTATTGTTGTTATATTACAGGATTCTCTAGAACTTCATCCAAATCTAAGCCCCGCCCAGAGTCCTGGCCCGATATCCAATCAGTTACAGCTAGACCACTCATTTCCTGATGGCAGAGTTCACAACAGACGCCCTTCTGATGAGGCCAACAACATCATCATCCGAAAGATGTCAACAGGGGCACCTCCCCCTCTGGGCATGTGCAATATGGGCATGAGTGTGCCAGACAGGACAGGTTCTCTACCACATGGGATGAGGGGTATCGATGGAGGATTTGGAATTTACGGGAATTTCGAGGATTTCCGTTTTCAGACGCTAGGTATGAAAAATAGGAGAGGTGTTGGGGGAGGGGTGGCTGTATGATGAGAGATTTCAAGTTGGAAAAGACAAGAGCATGTGCAGTGTGATGTGAGAGAGGTGGGAGGTGGTTGCTGGGTTCAAGGTAGGTATGAATGAGGGAGAGGATGGGCTGGGATAAGTTTTGTCTGTGGAGTAGGGAGTATTTTAGAGCGACTGTTAGAAGGAGTAGTCAGAGAAGGGCAGGTGGAGATTGAACTGAGTTGATTTTGAGGAGAAGTGACAGTAACTTGGTGTACAGAATTTTTGAACTTTTTAAATCTCCCCACTCCCTTCCTTCCCCAGGTTTGTCAGACACTGGTCGTATGGTGGCCGCTCTTAGTGACAGCTATCTGCCCGGCATGAGTGGAGATCATGCCCCTAATCCTCCGGCAGTGGGCGGAGGTGGAAGAGGAGGGCCTAACCGAGTGTTATCCCCAGATTCCTTGATGCCTCCTCTTTCCATGCAGGATCGTCATCCATCTGCCCCTCAGCTGGCCTCCATGTTAGTGTCCTCTAACAGCATGGACGTAAAGCCCATGGACATCATGGTGGATCAGAATGACCAGGTACATGCATACTATCAGAATGTTGACGAGTTCTTCCCGTAAAGCCAGTCATTTTACCAAAATCCCCACATTCCTAATAATCTGGTACTACATAGAGTTTTCTAATGTAATTAAAAGGTTATTGGTTCAAGTACGCAATGCCAGTTTGAACCATGCATTAGTGCCTGCACAGGAAGATAAACATTCAAAGTACAGTTGGCCAGAAGCTCTAGGAATGAAGTTCAGCTAGTGGGAGCGCACCAAATCAATCTAGTTGGGATTGTTTGAACATGGTATATTGTACTGCACTCCTTGTGTGTAGCTTGTGGATTACACTTTTCCAAATACTAAGTTATGTAGTGTTGTATAGAAGTCTTTCTTGTGGCACATTAAAGCTAATGTTCTCATCTCCATGTGCGAGAGTTCGCTCAGTTTTATCTTTTTTGACAGCAATTAGTAGCTCTGGAAGTTAGCTTTGTATTAGCAATAGCATTTGAAGCATTGTGGCAGCAATGTGGTGCTTGTTCGACTTGTAAGTTCCCATTGTTTTATAAATCCTTAGAGTTTTGACTTCAGAAGCTCAAAACTACGGATTCTTTTAGTTTTTGTTAGAAGTTATATAATTTTTTTCCTGTCTTTGATCAGCCCACTGTCATTTTGCGGGGTCACATCTATCTTTACCCTCAGTGTAATTACTTTTAGGACTGGTATTGCAGGCATGAGCTGCAATGGCCTTCTGTCTTGTTCAACTCACAGTGTTGAAACAATCCATGGACAGTCTGCAGCTTAATTTGATGGTCTGAGAGAAGTTGCTACAAGTTGTTAAAATATGTTTTGTTATAATTCTAAGCAAGGCTTAGCTACCAGAGAGTGGTCCACTGGCAGGTACCAGAAAGTGGTCCACCAGCAGGTACCTGAAAGTGGTCCACCAGCAGGTACCAGAAAGTGGTCCACCAGCAGGTACCTGAAAGTGGTCCACCAGCAGGTACCAGAAAGTGGTCCACCAGCAGGTACCAGAAAGTGGTCCACCAGCAGGTACCAGAAAGTGGTCCACCAGCAGGTACCAGAAAGTGGTCCACCAGCAGGTACCAGAAAGTGGTTCACCAGCAGGTGCAAAGCAAGGTCCTATTAAAGCAGGTCCCAAGCAATGGCCTATTAAAGCATGTACGTTGCAATGGTCTATTAAAAAGCAGGTCCAAGCCACCAGAGGCCTACAAGCTGCTAAGTAGGTTTGGGCAGTATGTTGGAGTGGTTAATGGCAGCAAGTCAGTGACCATCTGTTCCCTTGTCAGACTGGAGTAATAAAAAATACTTTATTTGCTGTTGTGGCAACATCAAAGGTGCAGGTTTCTGTAAGACTAGCTGGTGAAGCCGTAGAGTGGACAAGAGAGTGCCAAGACAAGCCATTGTGCACTGAAGAAGCTGGAGTATGACACAGGGCAGCAACTTGTAGTATGCAATGTAGTATGCAGGGAGAAGTAACAAGAAAGGTTTTTCCCATCCTCATTTACTCTCTCTCTGTGTGTGTGTGTGTGTGTGTGTGTGTGTAGATTCCAATGAGGAAGAGGAGTTGGTCGATGCCAGGCAATGCCTACCTTCATCCAGGAATGGCGCCACAGATCAGCATCTCCAGTCCTGAAGATCCAATGCAATGTAAGGCACTGTGGGCAGGGCAGTTGTGTAGATATAAATAGAAGGCTCGTTGGTTCAGTATACAGGCTGGATCTTGTAGCGTGTGTAATGTGTATGTGTGTGCGCATGAGCGCGTGTGTTTATGTGTTGGGGTAAGTTGATGTAATTCATTAAAATTGTAATTTTTTTGAAAGGTGCAAGTTATGTGTATAAAACAGAAGGCAATAAGTGCGAGAAAAAGGAGACCTTTATATCAAATGAATTATGCTCACACTTGGAATATATATTAGATTGAGTGGCTATACTTGGAGCTGGGTGTATTTGGTTAAAGCACTTCTGTTTGTAAACAGTCTAATTAAACCTGAAGATGAGGGTCTAGCAGAGCATGTCTTATGTTAGCCAGCTGATTATACTACTGACCTTCATATCTTCATAATGGCTAGACGTATTTCATAGAACAGCATAGAGATAGAGGGATTGAGTTAAGTGTGATATTGCCAGACATTTCATGAGCAGGCTAATTTATTTTTACGAGTGTCAGGCAAGTGAAATTAAAGCTTGCTTGTGAAATATCTCGCTACATTGTACTCTGACGAGTGTAGCAAGTTGTTTATTCGGTGCTAAATATGTTCTGCTGTACCTCCTCATCGTCGAGGTCAGCTAGTCCTAGTGCCTCCGCCACCTGTAAGGTTGCTATTAACTACTAGTATATCTGAGTATAATGAGTGTGCGCTATACAGCGTAAGATAGCAACTATGAGCTAGTGTGAATTATCTCACGGGTCTCGAGCTATCTAGTATGGAGCAAGACTATATATGCTAGAGGGTTTCACTTATAACATGCTAGTGCGTATGATTAACATAACGGCACAGAGGAATCCTGGCAGGGTATTTGGTTGGGTTGTGTGTTTTAGTGCTAGCATCAACATCATCAACAACTAACAACCCACAATGCCTCCCCGTGGCGGTGTGGACATATTGGAGTACTATAGGTGCTCTGTAAACACAGTGAACTGAGCATGTGATAGAGTAGTGTGACCTTGTGGGTCATGCTGAAGGTCACTGCGAAGTGTCCTGTGAACTCTCAGGCCAGTGTATGTACTGAGATTTGGCTGACCTCTCTCTGGAGGGAGCCTGCGTGAGTGTGAGGGTGAAGTGCAACAAGGTGTGATGCCATCGTGTGTAGAAGTTGGCAGTTGTAGCGAGGATAGTTGAGGCTCTTTAATTCCGGTGTTAATTAGTATGAATCTCGTACACTCTCTTCCTTCCAAATGTGCATGCATGTTTATTTTTGTTTGTTTGTTTATGGTATTTGGGTAAGAGTGAAGTCTGTTTTGTGTCTAATTTAGACTGGGAATTAATTTACAAAGCTATTATATACACCACAAATTCACACAATCCTTGTTGCATCATCCAATAATTGGAGGGGCGTATGCTGGTTCCCTCTAGTGGGCGGGAAGGGGCTTGTTTAGTTTTAATGCTTCTTTAGTAAAGCAATACTTGTTGTTGAATTGAAATATAGTCAACACAAACTCATCATCATTGAAAGCAAAGTGTGGTTGCATGTGAGGGGAGGGGAGGGGAGGGAGGGGCTGTGGATGGGATGGGAAGGAGCTAGGGGATGTATTGAGGACCAGTTGAGGATATGGCTGGTAACAAACTGGGAATGGCAGAGGAAGGAGCTGTTGCAAGTGGGGGGAGGAGTAGTTGTGGGTGGAAGGTGCAATAGACTCTTTTTTTGAAAGTGAGTCGTTTGATGGTTATGGGCAGTAAAATTTGTTTCAAGACCACACCTACTTTCACTTCCACTGACTGCACTCTAAAATCCGATGCTTGTGCTGACTAGCTAGATTACTTGTGTAAGACATTTTGATATATAAATTATATTTGCAAAATGTCTGTGGGAATTATATTGGTGGTGTTCAGACCTCCACATGTGATAGCAGTCAGCCAATTTTTCATCCCAGATTGTATGGCAACTTTTTTTAAGCCTTTCTCCATTCATTAGACTGTGTCTGTTATAATATCTCCTGCTGTTTGTCCTAGACCAGTCAACTATCTCTGCTATTAGAGATATGTATCTCAGGAAAGGCCCACCTTTCTCCAGCTGTTTGTTCTCTGTGTTTATGAGTGTCTGACCTCTTAACCCCATTCTTCCTGTTTCCTGTGGGAATTGACCCCCCTGGCTATTAAGGATATGCAACTTCCTATAGATAGCTCTTCCAGCCCACTCAAATCAATGGTTTGGTCTCCCTCTGAAGGATTCTGTGGAGGTTGGGGCCTCCCAATGAGGCTGGTGGGTTCTGCTCGGTGCTTTCTATGGCTTTCTGTGTGATTCAGTGATCATGTGTTGTTTGGATACAGTCTCATCTTGCCGACGTACCACATGGTTGACTTGCAACTCACACAATGCTATCTATTAACACAAGTATTAATTGAGGTGTAGGTATAGGGGGGGGGGCACTATGTGCTCATCAAATATGCACTAGGAAATGGTTCCCATTGAAGTCAGCTAAAAAATTCCCATGGAACTTCATAGTAGCACACGCAGGTGCTTTAGTAGAGAAGGGTACACATACTAACGCCTATGGTGAACAAAGGATACAAGTATGTCTTTGGCAAAGTGAATTGAATATATATAATATATATGTATATGAATATACCCTGCAAAGTCATGATTTAGCTTCACTGAATGAACTGGTATTTGTGTCTGAATTATTGGCAGTTGAGATTGTTTATGATTTGAGGTTTGAGGTGGTGTGAATGTTTGGTTTGAAAAGACCTACTAGCTATTGAATCTTATAGTTAATGAAGTGTTGAATAATAGTCATAGGCAGCCTTAAAAATACACATTCTGTCTGGGGTTAGGAGTTTGGTTGTTTGTATACACATGTGTGTTTGTTTATTTGTTGTGAGGAAGTGATATTGAGGCAGTGATTGTAAATTTGGTTGATGTAATAGTCTCTCCATCCCAACAAACATAGGGTTTCCTGTCTGTTTACTTTGTTTGTCTTACCTCATCTGTTTGTTGTGATACTGTGGCAGAGAAGGTCGTTAAGTCTGGGAGAGATGGACTGGACTAGAAGTGTGGCTCCACGTTGAGTTGTAGTCGAGTCTCACTATGGAGGTGGAGGCGGTGGGAGGGGTCCAGTGTGTCATTGTTCCTGCTTGATTACGTCGTCTAACACTAATAATAGTTAGATTAGGATATCGTGAATCTGGTGTGTTTAGGAATTGGAGGCCTTGACCTGTAGCGAGGCCAAGGATTCCTAACCGTTGCTGATTCATGATTTTGATTTAGAATGTAGCAACGCTAAATAAACAAAAAAAAATATGACGGTAAAGTCTAGAATGTAGCCACAGTCTGATTTTTCTCAATTTCTAAATGCTGTAGAATATGATTTTATTCAAATAAATTCACGTAACAAACTAATCAGATTGCTCACATGTGACTGGCTATGTTATATGGATAAGTGTATTGCATTTATGTTATGATTTTTGTTGTTATGGTTACTGCCTTACGGCTTGAGATATTCAGTTTTTTAATATCGTGGAGGAGTTAAGGACTCTCACACTTTTGGGATAGAAAAATAATCGTGTCAATAGAATCCAGTTAGGGTTTGGGTTTTGTCCCTTATTCAAAGTATCTGCTGGGATTGAGCCACTTGCCAAGCCCGTGTGGGCACGGAGAATGCCGGCTCTGTGGATGCACTGGAAGCCTCTAGCAGGCAGCACGCTCGTTCCATTGGCAAGTGCCAGTGTGTCTGTCTACTGACTTGGTAGGGAGGGGAGAGAGAGGGAGACCTGGGGAAACCCGCGATATGCAATTGAAAAATTCCCTCTTGCAAGCAGATATGTGCATTGCATTGTTCTCCAACTGAAGTGGGTTCATTGTTGCCTCATCTTGGGAAGTCCTACGAAGATATCATTCAATGAGTTGGGTGGATAAGATGGAGGCAGTTGACGAACTTGTGCGGTTTAGCAGGCACATGTACGGGGGACTCTTGCAGGCGCATACACAGGATGTGTTGCTTGGCCCGCTGGTACCAGTAAGCCTAGACACTGCTCTCTCTGTGTTGTATGTTTATCATTTTGTGGTGCTCAGGTAATTAGTGTCAAAGAAATTTCTTGTGTTTAATGGAGGAAGTAGCCTAGAGCCATTTCCTTTGTGTTGAACCACTCTTACTTCCTGGTCTCTCCTAGCTTAAAAGAGAGGTGAGAGAGCTGACTTGCTTGAGTTCCTTATCATTCTCGAACCAGAGACTTTAGTGCTAGAATGTATTATGTTCTGTTGTAATGACCAAAGTTGCATGGACTCTAATAAAGCAGGTGTCTTGACTTGTCCTTCAATAATACTGAGTCAGCAATTTCACTGTGAGTTTGAATGAGTGGGTGTTGTAATTACCATGTTTTAGTATGCTGACTGCTGGCATGTTTGTGAGTGTGGAGAGGGAGGGGTGGGTGGTTGGGGGGCTTTATTTAGTGGAGTAGAAAGACAATGACACTGAGTCTGGCATTGTGTGATTGTCTGAGAGTTTGTGAAGAATTCTAGTATGACATCCACTAACTATACTGTACTGGTGGGAATAGGTGTATAGAAATGAACAATGACCTCCTGGTTCTGTGTATCAGAGACAATAGCTAACCATCTGAAGTTTTATTTATTTTTTTTCTATTTATCTGACAGTTTTTAGAGCAGCAATAGAAATATTTATTTGTTTATATTTGACACGAGTTTTTTGTTTTTTGTTGTTGTTTTTGTTTTTTTAATTTTATTATTTTTTAAATGGTGTTTGCTGCACTTGGTTCTGCCCAAATAGTGGGTGTGGTTTAAGATCTCATGCGACTGATTATTGTGAGAGTGAAGAATTGTTTTCGTGGTGCCATTTTCTCTAGGCTAGACTATCTTCTCCATCTCCCTTCTCTCTCTCTGAGGGAGTAGTTTAGGCAATGCGAGTGATAACTATCACTGGTTCGGTTAGTTGGCTCAAAACTAATAGTTAAACAGTGCACAATGGTCCACCAAACTCGGGGGATATTCTAGGACTAGATTATGTTCCTTTAGTGGGTTTTGTTGGAGCTGGCTGTGTTACAGGTTTCATTCAGCACCCACTTAGCTCTGCTCAGTACCTGTGGTCTTGTACGTGCAATGACTCGTGACCTTGTTGACCTTTTGGCTGAGGTGGCGGCTGATGAGGGTGTGTGCTGACGAACCAGTAACGCGAGTTTGGACTGCTTGTGGGTTCAGAGAGTGTCGAGGGTTTAAGGTGGATGTCCAGAGTGAAGGAGAACTCAAGTTTGACTTGTGCATCTGCTAATCAGTGTCGATACGGTAATTCTAATGAAGCAATACTAAATGAGATTTTAAGCAAGGTTTTGTCTTGAAGGAATAAGTTCCTTTCTGGTATAGCAGAAAAATGTAGAAAGATCATCATCATCATAATCATCATCATCATTAATGATCATTTATTATTATTCTTGCTTTATTTCTGTTATTTGTTATTTTTCTTGTTTATTATTATTAAGAGTAGAGTCGAGACTAACTTATTCAACTGCGAACTCTCTTAATGTTATTATGTGAGAACTTCAACTGTATACCTTTTATTCTCTTCCTTGCCCACTTTGATCTGTAGTAATAGTAGTAGTAGTAGTAGCAGCAGCATTAATTATAATAGTGGTAGTAATTGCCTAACAATTTAGGGACAGTCCATTGGGTAATTATATCGCCTGAGTTGTTAGGTTTGTATTTAGATGTGATTGGAATGCCGATGGTATGCCGCGGAGGAAGGAGTGGATAGAGTGTGGGGGCGGGGAGAGGTCACAGTTTGCTGGGAGAGAAGGCATTTTGGTACAGTTAATTGACCACCATTTCCTGCCAGTATTGCCTGGCTGGTTCCTAGATGTGTGTGTGTGTGTGATTTCTTGGACATGCTCTGTGCATGGTTTTGGTGGATGTGTGAAAGTTTTAGCTGTAGGTTAATTTAAACCAAGCATGACCCCTCCCCCTCCTCTCTCCCCCTTCTTCCCCCTCCTCTCTCCCCTATCTTCAAATAGTATGAAAGAAACCTGATTTTAGCGTCATTGAAGTTCTGGGTAGCATCTCCATAAGCGGCTAAACTTCTTTTCTGTAATTATCAGAGTAGTCAACTGTACAATATCATCTCCCACTAACTTAATTTGTCTATTCATTTAATGCATGACTGTGGATGTAATTAGAGCGCGTGCTATTGGCTGAAGGTCAAAGAATTGTTGACGTATTACGACCTTTTATTCCACTCTACGTCGATACTTAAATATGCTCCTTCTTTAGAAAGAAAGAAACAATACAAAGAAGTAAGTTATTTTTCAACAGTTAGGCTGGTTGCTTTGTTGGTGCTAGCTGTAGTGTGATGATAAGCTATTGTTACAGTGTTTAATTGCAGTGATACTCCACTGAAATTGTTTCAGAATACTTTTACGAGTAAAAAACAAACAACTTGTTAACTTGCATTGTTAATGTTTGGTGATTTCTCAGGCTCAATCATTTGTTAAAACCATAAGTTATGGTTGCTTGTTTAGCGGAACTGCATTGTCGATGCCCTCTCATGTTTAGCAGCTACTCACTGGACCGTTTTGTCGGCAGCAGGGGTGGTGGATGTGGTAATGGGTGGTGTGAAGGAAGTGACTGATCAAGTTAGAGACGAGGAAGTGTATTGGCACAGATGTTTTCTTGGAAAGAGAGTGTAGAGAGTGTCAATATTGAAAGTGGCAGTCAGACATTATCATCCTACAAACAAACAAACAACACTGGATTCATTCAATACAAGCAAAACTAACAGATGCACCGTTTGCTATATTTACATTAATGCTGCCCGATGTATCAAGTAATTAACTCTCTCCCTCCTCCTTCTCCTTCCCTTCTCATCTTTCAACACACTCCCATGCCGCCGCCCCCTCCCCCACCCCCTCGCTTCACCCCCCTCCTTCCCC
>WLWI01005022.1_pt1 | contig 11095 bp, 5 predicted proteins | sample 6701501 | NCBI WGS metagenome assembly WLWI01 (sample SAMN12718690, study PRJNA515312) | sponge metagenome | isolation source: marine sponge | host: Mycale hentscheli | place: New Zealand: South Island, Marlborough, Capsize Point | collected 2014-11-01
GAATGTTTTAGAATAAGTGTACAAAAATTATCAACCCTGGTGCTTCTACCCTACAGAATAGCTCTCTTGGTAAAACACTTAAAATGTGAATACTGCAATTATACTTGCCAGATTTGCACAGGTACATGTTGTTTATGTAATAACCTGGGATCAATTAGTTATATATAGCCAATAGTTAATTATAGCTATAATAGCAAACTTTTATTGAAATAACAAAACTGACCACCAGTATTTATACAAATAACTAGTGTATATATAAACTAGGTGACATCACTACAGTAGTTGAAATTTGAAATGATGTAACTAGTATAGGCCCTTTTGAAAAATGCTTTGGACAAACTGTACGGTTGCAGTTAGTAAACTGTACGGTTGCGGTTAGTAAACTGTATGGTTGCGGTTAGTAAACTGTACGTTTGCAGTTAGTAAACAATCTACATGTCTACATGTCTGTATAATTGTGCAAACAGGTAAAGGGTATCCAAGTCTATTAAACAATGTACATATTGTGCGAACAGGTAAAGGGTTTCAAGTCTATCAGTTGTCAAACCATTATATTATTCTCACATCTCATCGCTTTTCCCTATAAATTTTGTCTCCACAAACCGAGCTGATTTTATTTTTTTTTTAAAAATACCGACCCGATAAAAATATCGGTTCGGTTTCTTCCAGAAACCGAACCGATATTTTTATCGGGTCGGTATTTTTTTACGTATTTATCGCCAATTCCGGAAATTAATTTTGAAACAAACGGCCCACCATAAAGGAGGGCTACTAGTCAGAATCACTTAATTAGCATATTTTACGGTTCGACATCTTCGCCTGATCCTATTAAAGGAGGGGAACTTGTCCAGAATCACTTAATTAGCATATTTTATGGTTTGACATCTACACCTGATCATATCTAGGGAGGGGAACTTGTCCAGAATCACGTAATTAGCATATTTTATGGTTCAGCATCTTCACCTGATTATATCGAAGGAGTAGAATTGATCCAGAATCGCTTAATTAGCATATTATGGTTCAACATCTTCGACTGATCATATCTAAGGAGGGGAACTCGTCCAGAATGACCTAATTAGCATATTTTATAGTTTAATATCTTCACCTGATCATATCGAAGGAGTAGAATTTGTCCAGAATCTTTTAATTAGCATATTTTATGGTTCGACATCTACACCTGATCATGTCTAAGGAGGGGAACTTGTCCAGAATCACATAATTAGCATATTGTGTGGTTCGACATCTTCGACTGATCATATCTAAGGAGGGGAACTTGTCCAGAATGACATAATTAGCATATTATATTGTTCGACATCTTCGACTGATCATATCTAAGGAGGGGAACTTGTCCAGAATCACATAATTAGCATATTTTATGGTTCGACATCTTCGACTGATCATATCTAAGGAACGAAACTTGTCCAGAATCACTTAATTAGCATATTTTATGGTTCGACATCTTCGCCTGATCCTATTAAAGGAGGGCTACTAGTCCAGAATCACTTAATTAGCATATTTTACGATTCGACATCTTCGCCTGATCCTATTAAAGGAGGGGAACTTATCCAGAATCACTTAATTAGCATATTTTATGGTTTGACATCTTCACATGATCATATCTAAGGAGGGGAACTTGTCCAGAATCTCTTAATTAGCATAATTTACGGTTCGACATATTCTCCTGAACATATTGAAGGAGGGGAACTTGTCCAGAATCACTTAACATCTTCTCCTGATCATATCTAAGGAGGGGAACTTGTCCAAAATCACTTAATTAGCATATTTTATGGTTCGACATCTTCGCCTGATCCTATTAAAGGAGGGCTACTAGTCCAGAATCACTTAATTAGCATATTTTATGGTTTGACATCTTCACATGATCATATCTAAGGAGGGGAACTTGTCCAGAATCTCTTAATTAGCATATTTTACGGTTCAACATATTCTCCTGAACATATTGAAGGAGGGGAACTTGTCCAGAATCACTTAACATCTTCTCCTGATCATATCTAAGGAGGGGAACTTGTCCAAAATCACTTAAGTAGCATATTGTAAGGTTTGACATCTTCTCCTCATCATATTGAAGGAGTGGAACTACTTAATTAGCATATTTTATTGTTCGGTATTTTCACCTGATCATATCGAAGGAGTGGAACTTGTCCAGAATAACTTACTTAGCATATTTTATGGTTTGGCATCTTCACCTGATCATATCGAAATAGGGGAACCTGTCCAGAATCACTTAATTAGCATATTTTATGATTTGACATCTTTGCCTGATTATATTGAAGGAAGGTAACTTGTCCATAATCACTTAATTAGCATATTTTATAGTTTGGCATCTTCACCTGATCATATCGAAGGAGGAGAACTTGTCCAGAATCACTTAATTAGCATATTATTTTGTGGTGCGGCATCTTCACCTGATCATATTAAAGGAGGGGAACTTGTCCAGAATCACTTACTTTGCATATTTTTTGGTTTGGCATCTTCACCTGATCTTATTAAAGGAGGGGAACTTGTCCAGAATCACTTACTTAGCATATTCTATGGTTTGGCATCTTCACCTGATCTTATTAACCCTTTCACTAGTGACTTTTTTTTAAAGAATTGACTAAAAACTTTTAAAAATTCCTTACAAAAATGTTTTCCATCATGAAGTTGAGTGAAATATATTTTATCAAACTACAAACATTTATCCTTTTTGTACTCAAAGTTATATATACTCTTACCTGTAGTGGTGTCTTGATGTTGCAAACTAGGTAGCCATTCACTATCAGAGCTAAATGGCTATTCATTACCTGAAGCTATACCGTCTGGGCCAATGCTAGAATTCAGATCTTCTATAGAAATTGCAGCAGCGGCATCTGAAAGGTAAGAATATACTCCATTCCCCTCAAAATCACTGTCTTCACCTCCAGAAACATCAAAATCTTCGTTCAAAAAGCCTAGTACTTGATCCGCGGTAAACCGCTCAGCCATGGCCCAGTTCAAGTTTTTCTTTAAAAAAATCTTAGTAACGTGCACCTAATTATGTCACTGTAACTCATTTGAAAGAGCAATCTTTGGGGCGCGTTTTCACTTATTATGCTTCCGGTAAGAAGTGAACGATCGATTTTTTATGATTTTCTTTGTAGGAGTACTTCACCGCGCCGAGAATTCTCGGCTTCACCAGTTAAAGGGTTAAAGGAGGGGAACTTATTTTATGGTTCGACATCTTCTCCTGATCATATTGAAGGAGGGGAACTTGTCCAAAAATCACTTAATTAGCATATTTTATAGTTCGGCATCTTCACCCGATTCATATTGAATGAGGGAAACTTGTCCAGAATCACTTAATTAGCATATTTTACGGTTTGACATCTTCACCTGATCATATCAAAGAAGGGGAACTTGCCCAGAGTCACTTACTTAGCATATTTTATGGTTTGGCATCTTTACCTGATCATATCGAAGGAGGGGAATTTGTACAGAATCACTTAATTAGCGGTTTGGCATCTTCACCTAATCATATCGAAGGAGTGGAACTTGTTCAGAATCTCTTAATAAGCATATTTTATAGTTGGACGTGTTTAGTGGACAAAAATTTAATGAGAGAAACTGCGGGGGTGGTGGAGGAGAGGGGAGGGGGGGTGGGGAGGGGGGGGGGGGGGGGGGGGGGGGGCTATATAAATATCCTATAGTTGTTATAGTTGGATTTGGTTAGTGCACTAAAATTTTTGAAATAATACCACAGTTTTTTTTTGTATTGAGAATGACTTATTTACTATATTACATAATTAAATGAATAAAACTATCAAAATAACAAAATATCACTCGTATAATACATATTAATAATTAAATTGAATTAATTTTTTATTGTTGTAAAACTTACTTAATCTTAATATTGTAGTATCTGAGAGGTTGTGATCGTGTTGATCAAACCCTCCAAATATTACTATTTCTGTGAGCTCAGAAGAAATAACAAAAACAGCAGCACAGTGACTATATCTAGGCTGTGACAAGATGGTCATCTAAAGTACAAAACATTGAACAATAATCATGACATGCAAATTTTAACATTATGATTTCTAGAATAATCAAATACACTTGAAACATGTATTGCTTAAATGAAGTTTTACTGAAGTCTTGCAATTTTTATCATTATGATTTCTAGAATATAATTAAATACAATTCAATTTTTTTGCATGAATATTGAGATCAATAATTTATTTAAAAAGTACATTTTCACTTTAATATAATTATCTGTGATGGCTAATGGTCTTTTTGTATCTCTGTTTGCATGAGAATACCACACAATAATGTTCTTGTTTGTATTCAATTGGTCAAAAAAATTTGTTCCTCAATCAATGATTCAGTCAATCTCAGCTGAAATAGTCATAATTAATTAATGAAGAGGACTTTGGCAAGAAGTCGAAATGTTGTGTTAAGTTTTAATTAACAATATTATTATGGCTGTTAGAATGAGAAAATTTGCTATTTTCTTACCTCTTATAATGGTTTATTCGTTGATACAAAATATAACTCTGCATATGTATTTTAACATGTGTTGCTGATAATTAGTGAAGTTTTTTCTAAAGGTAACCAGATAATTTTTAGTAGATGTGAGAGTATTTACATTACTATTATCTTATACATATCATTTGTTAACTTGTTGTATTTATACTTTTACTGTATAAATCTAACAATTGTAATTAACGTACATTCTGTTTTAATAAAATAGAAAATAGAAAAAGTTTATCGCAATAGCTGCAATGGCTTCACTTATTTTGTTATTTCAGATGTTACAATAATTACCACAATTATTATAAATCTAATATTAAAACTATCTGGTCTGAATATTTCTTGATTAAAACTGAAAATATCATTATTCTATAAGCTGTTGCGTTAGTTTTAATATGATGCATCTACGTATCCTGTGATGTATTAATAATTAAAATTTTCTAAATATTTAAATCATCTTAATTGAAGTTTATTGTAATTAGTGATCACCTATAGATATGAGAAAATCTGTAAACACCTTATGTTCTTTGAAACTGTGCCTAGGTTAAAAATCTGGTGGTCTGAGCTATACAACTAGTGTTAGTATGTGTGAACTATCTAGAATGAATGTTTAGTGTGCCTCCTGACCTTTTATCAGCACAAACTACACCCTGTCTTGTATGCTCAACAGTACAATCTCTCTCCCTTTCATCATTATAAAATGTCTATAAACTCACTGATTCCTATAAACTGATCAGATAGTACTAATAAAGTTAGCATGATTAATAGATTCCAGTTCTATATAACTCATATTACATAAACCACATTCTACATTAATATTAATTTTGGAGTATTATATTTTATATTTGTAAAAAAACAAACATATTGAATGCATTCTACTTGAGATGAGAAATGAATGTGATAAAATAGTTCTAATCTGAACTTGATGGTGCTAGTCATTTTACATATCATAAACTTATTAAATTGATAAATGTAATTGACATAAAGGTAGGTATTTATCATTGCATAACATATAGTCTTTGTATGAACTGATTGATGTGAATAAACTATTAGAACAATTATGTACTGAAGCTAGAACTAGTATTTTAATATTTAAAGGTCATATATAAATTTGACATAAACATGAAATCATTTAATTTAATTCTGAAACTAGCCAATATTGAATACTGCTTTGCCTAACATATTAATGTTTAAAGTATTTCCACAAATTACAAACTAGGAATGTCGTTAGTGAAATCAATGTTCTATATACTATGAAATAGTCAACCTCAGAATTAACATGAGCTTATCTGTCATTCATGTGTTTATAAAGTTTTCTATCGTACACATAATAAATAAAAAAAAAAATCAGGATACAAATAATTAAAACGTATATGCGCGTAGGAGAAAATGTGCACACGTACGCCCACGCAAGAACAAAAACAATTCCTAGACCTAACAAAATAAAAAATATATATATATATATCGCGGACTCATTGGAGAGTGAGCTCCGCTTGCTTCACTTGCTTCGCTGAATTAATAAAAAAAAAGCAGGATTAGATTTAAAACAAATAAATAAAATATATTATGTTTCAGTAATGCAGGAGCAGATTTTAGATTTGTGAAGGGGGCTCTTTTTTAAGAAGGGAAGAAATAGCTACAACTACTGACAGAAAAATGTTGTAATACATTTCCTACAAGATTATATTCTAATATTCATCTGTATAGTAATTAGCATTATAATGTGACTCTCCAGAACTAAATGGATGAAATGCTAAAATCAGGAAACAAAAAATAAATCAAATCAAAATGCTCATCATTTTAGTAATTATGCTACTTCAAACTTCCTATTATGCTCATATTATGCTCCTTTACAGATCTCAAAGATCACCTTAACCACAATCACAACTATAAGAATCTCACTACCCATGACTAAACTGAATCCTGGTATGGCCACTATTGATATGTGAGTTGTTGATCTGCATCCTGATGGGCAACAGTGCTGGATCTGAAAGTGTTTATTTCCTAAAGTAAGCTGTATTGAAATCTTCAAATATAATTACCTCTATAGAGGGTATTTAGTAAACTCAAAAATTCATTATAAAAATTCCCAAAGACAGTCTCTTGAAGACTACATCAAATTCTTATTGTTATAGTACAATAAAAATGCTCATTTTATTGCCAAAAACTTACTACCTCATTATACTTATAGACTAATCATGCTAGCAAAAGCTAGTATTGATGAAATCACTTATTATGCTCAAAATTATGCCAGCACAATTTACCAACCCCTAGTGAATAGGTACATATAATCATGAAAAAAAAAGAAACTGATTTATGAGAAATAAGGAAAATACTAAGATTTTTTAGCTAATGGTGAAAATATTTTCTATAATTGTCAAATTCAACCATGAATAAAATTATTGAATGAGCAACAACTATCAAATAATAATATTCTCTCCAGAATTAATACATGCTATACTTGTTGCTATGGTATACTACGAACTTAGTCCGCCAATTCATCCAGACAACTAGTCAAAATTCGGACTCAGCATATCAATAAGTAGAAATTCATTCGTTAGAAAATAGTTATTATTGGAGTGTGAGGAAAAACATTGACGACAATAAGTGATTGTTATTATAATTGTATTTCCAGTTACAGGTAAGAAATACAGTTGCTAAATAAAATGAGGGCTCATTCTGCTTGCTTCATTTTTTTGATGGCTGCAATCTAGCTATTAACTTATCCTTTCTTGAACACTTGATCCACTACAACTACTTCATAGTACATGTTAATCACAAGTCTTGTTTGGAAATGAACGCATCACATCCTCAGCGTCAATTAAGTATAAACCACTGAAATAATCACTAATAATAATTGACTGCTAAATCACAACATGAACTCCACATATCAGTGAGTAAATGCAACTCACAGCAAAAGTTTACTCTTCAAAATATTTCTAATAGCAAAGTATTCCAACACATTTCATGTAATTTAAATATTTCATACATATTATACATGTAAATGAGGAGCTAATGCTATAATAAAATATAAATACATATAATAATTGATACTAAAATATCATATGCTTTTAATTATAATAAAATATAAATACATATAATATTATAGTGTAACAATTATAAAGTTTCAGTACTATATATAAAGTAAATTATGTTATAGTGCCGGAACTGTGACAGTGTAGACTAGTTACAAAATGTATTTCTTCAAAAATTAAATGTTGTACTTTTTTTTCTTGCCACATTAAACAATTCTTACCATCTGTGTCAAGTCTATGAAGTATGTATCATTGAGTCCACTAGTACCATCAAATCCACCAAACAAGACTGCATGAGTAGGACTAATACAGGTGAGAGTAAAACCAGCTCTTGGAGAAGGTCGAGTTCCAGTAATTAAGGGAGAAGACCATGTACCTAATTAAAAATAATATATTTTTGTACTAATAAATGAACTAATACTTCGTAAATTTTTTTCACACACACACAGATGTAGTCTTGGCAAGACTTGTTTGAGGATCAGTAATGATAATAGACGTTGAAATAATTCACATATAAAAGGGATAGGAATTATATATTCCTAAAATAGTGTAGACATGAACTAATTAAAGTGAACACTAAACAACTTATTAGCTTTAGTTATATCATAAACACCATTTATATTCTGAGCTGAAAGGTCAACTCTTTGATCAACTTTGTTCCTCTATTTTTGCAATTGAGAACTCCCACCTTCTTTTTGCTTTATAATTCTTCCCGTAACTTTCAAAACTCACATGATATAATTCTCACACAATCTTATCACAAAAATGAAATGTTGGATTTTAAAGGATAATACTAGCACTTTATGATGTAATTTAAATGTACACTTCTCAAGTTAAATAAGTAACCTCAAAATAGCTATTACAATTTTAGATTCACTTTTTAAATGAAGATATTCATAATTATTGATCCTCCCTCAATAACATCTTCTACATCACAAAGGGCAAGTTCTACATTTGAAAACATACTAATTGAAGTTATAAAAAAAAAGTTTTATCTTTCATGCTCACAAAGAATTACTGATGAACTAGACATAATCAAAATAGAAAAATAATTTCATGTACATATGACACATTGTAAAGTTGCAAGTGTATGTTTGTCTGATATTTTTATTTCGTGTCATTTTCTCAAACAAACACAAATTTCATGCTATAATGTTTTCCTATAGTAGCGCAAAAGACATAAAAAATTCCCTTTTTTATACAACCACATAGTTTCACCTCCTCTTCCCTCTCCCACTATTTAGCAGACTCTACTCTTAGCTATTTTGGTAGGAAAATAATAAAGCACTAATGAACTTATCATAGAATTTCATTTGTAGCAAAGACAAGCCAGCTAATACTTTGCTCCATTTTTTTAAGTAAGATTTCGCCCTGTCACAATCTATGATCTAGTGAAAACAAGATGTCCTATGTACCATATATATTTATACTTTTACACAATATCTGAATGTTATTCAAGTTTTACTTATGAGTGTCTTACTCACTTCACTCAATTCCACATGTGTAATAAATATAACAAGCAAATCAAATTTTATAAATACTACCTCAACAAATTGAGTATCCAATTCAACTAATTGAACCATAATGTATTGTTCTTATTTACATTTGTAATTTCAGGGTATTTCAAAGCATTGACACAATTGAGACATGATTCTACACTAACTTTGCTTACATTTTTACTATTATTTCTCATTGATAAAACACATGTTAGTTACATTATCAAACTATTAAACACACAATTTTTCATGAATAGGCTATTCAGTGTTGTAGCACATTATTGCATTAAAATATTTTATGCCACTTTAATTATTAATACATTCTATATAGTAAAATTTAGTGGAAATTACCATGTCTGTTACTATAAATATAGCTAATAACTCTAAAAATACATTATTATTTCAGAAAATATATGTAACACATACTTACCATCTACTCTGTAATACTATTAATATACTTGATATGATTATTACTTACTTTGTGAAATATTATACATATGAATCTCATTTGTCCAGCCACGACCATCTTGATATTGTTTAGCCTTAGTAAATTGTGATCCAGACTGCAGTTCACCTGATGGTATGCCATAGCCTCCAATGACAATTAATGTATTATTATGATGTATCATTTGACACATACATTTCGTCATGGGTCCACTATCATGTTGTGGTGAGATTTGAGTCCATGTCATAGATCTTGTGTCTAGCTGATGTAATGAAGCATGGTATGATGTACCATCATCACCACCAAACAAGTAGAGAATATGATCTGAATAAGCTGTTGCACAGCCACATATTCCAGGAGGTGGAGTACCAGTTGTAGCAAGTTCTTTCCACGATTCTGTAGAGCACTCATAGATTTGAACTACCTTCTTCAATTGTATTTTATTCTTATCAAAGTTGTCAGCATAACCTCCATGAATGTAGAGTTGGTCAGTACTTGCTGAGGCATTAGCTACTGCTCGAGGTGAAGGTTCATAATGACTGAGAGACTGATCTAAAAAATAAAATCATTGGTGTAATAATAGAATATACATTTACATTGACACACAAAATAGTAATAGTTACAATAAATAATATGTTTAATTACATCGTAACATTATATTATGTTGTTAATGTTTCTAATATACTTTTGATCTTTGATTGGCATTACATTTAAAATCTATTACTATTGATAATTGTCCAGCATCTTGATAATACTAATATCTCCTAAAAGTACTCAGTTTGTCTCAAAGTTCACTGGCATCAGTTGTCAAATAAGTAGTCATTTTCTCAAACTAGCCAAGCACATGCAGCCAGTAACCACAAAGTTCAAGAGCAGCTGTCAAAACAAATAATTGCATGCAGATAAGAGTTGTTAAAACAATTCTACTTGTACTACTTTATGAACTCCAATAAAACATAAAATCTAAATTTATGTCTGTTTTCAACTGGATATTTAGTTTTTGCAATAAAGTATGTTCATTATAACATCAGTGAATAATACACATTCTGTTAATTATGTTTCAGTGAAGATGTTGGAAATGCAATGAAATAAGGGAGTATAGCTTGAATTAGGTTAGAATAATTCTTAAAATAAGGAGGATAAAATAGGACAGAAAAACATCGCAGTCGTCAAAAATTTATTACATCCTGACTCCGCCTACAGTTATACTTTACATTCACTTGCTAAATAAGCATTGCCCAGAAATATATTGCTTATTGGATAAAGTTCTACGAGGTAATGGTCAGACTAATCAGATCATTGTTTCAGTTGTTACGGTTTTTGCATATGTCTGTATTTAACAATGTATTCTCAACAAATTCAATAGATATGCAACCTCTTTATATTTGAACTAATCTGAATATGTATATCTCAATAGAAATAATAGATAAAAACAGAAGAGTTGTTAACCTAATAATAGATTGCCTATCAAGTGGCTAGTGGAGGTTGATTGCATTTCAACATCACATTGGATAGAGGTTAAATTACCTTTATTATAGGGGCCAGGATTGGCTTCGACATCTCCACATAGTAATAATAGTTTCAGTTTTAGTGAAGTAGTTCTGGAATGAATTTCT
>WLWI01005023.1_pt1 | contig 11095 bp, 12 predicted proteins | sample 6701501 | NCBI WGS metagenome assembly WLWI01 (sample SAMN12718690, study PRJNA515312) | sponge metagenome | isolation source: marine sponge | host: Mycale hentscheli | place: New Zealand: South Island, Marlborough, Capsize Point | collected 2014-11-01
TTTTTTTTTTTTTTTTTTTTTTTTTTTGAAGAAAAAAAAAAAAAAACAACACGATCCACTAAGAAGGTTGATTTTCCTCACCCCCCCCCCCCCCCCCCCCCCCCGCCTCCCCTCTTCTTTTACCCCACCCCAACGCACCTAGAGAATACATATAAGCATCCACAGTGGAGGCTGTACTGGTGGCAGTGGTGGTATTAATGCCTAGAGCATCCAAGGTGCAGTCTACCGCTTGTTCCCGGCTCACTAATGTGAAGTAATCCACCAACTCTCCCAGGATGACTGACTGAGCCACAAACAAGGCCACCTAACAAGAAGGATGCAGAGGTAAGGGATAATAAGATGATATTAACGTTAGATATAATACTGACCTCCAAGAGAGACAAGACAAACTGAAGCAAAAAGGGCCACTTGAAGCTCTTGGCAAACACCATCCACAGCCGAGGCTTCTTGTTGGCATTCTTCCTGTCCAGCTCTTGACTCCAGTATCTAAGTCAGAATGAAAAGGGTTGGCTGATATTTCACATCATAGCTATAATGGGTCAGATTGTACACCACCTCACTCCAGAGGTAGTAGGAATGGCGTCTGACCTATCAAGCTCACTACTAGTTATTACTATAATGCCTAGTTACAAACTTTACTTCAAAGCTTACTGGTCAAATTTCTCTGCCAACTTGCTGGAATCAGCTTGCTGAGGGTGCACATACAAGTCTGACTGCTTCAAATCACGTTGACAACCAAGTAAGAATAAAGGATCCACCCAACTGAATAGCACAACACACACAACAGGACCAAAACAACAACAACAACAACAGTTTTGCTCATTTAAATGAGCCTATCAATAATGTAGGACTTACAGAAAAAGAAGTTTCGAGAGAAAATTATATTTGGCCTTAAACCTGGGTTCCTTTGGTTGAGAGCCTTCACTGCCTTCCACCAAGAAGGTCGCATCCAGAACAGGAGAAGGAGATTCCCGCTCATCTGCCATCGCCTAGTCAGTAAACCTTGAACGACGACAGCAGCAGCGTGCAGCTGCAAAAGTAAGCCCAGGTTGCCTAGCTAAAAATCGAGTACTACGCCTCCAACTTTTAGGAAATCAGCCCCGCCCTAACGCCTACGAAATATGTACGACCTTTTACCAAACACCCGTTCATTCCGCAATTCTCAGACAAGCAATTCAGACAAGCAATTCAGACAAACTCTGGCACTCCTTCGTTCACAGATTTGATCATAATAATATTTGCACTTCCTCTTTATACTGTTCTTACTCCACCTTTAAATTTTCTCTTTGATTTATTCCTTTCATTTCTTTTTTGGCACTTAGAGCCTGACCCTCGGCCATCTTAGCACCATTATTTTCTGTCATCATCCCACCTCACTTATCTACTGGTTGTATAGCTTTAAATAATAATAATAATAATAATAATAATAATAATAATAATGATAATAATAATAATAATATAATAGTAATAATAATAATAATAACAATAATAACGACTATAGCTATATATTTATTATGGTGATGAAATAATGGTGATGATGTGATAACAATAATATTATAGTATGCTTTCCGGTTACGTAAGCCAAACGTTGTGAATTGTTTTCTTGTGTAGAGCGAAGCGGAGATGTCAATTGGTGTGAGTGCATTCCAGAGAGATTGAAATAATATTGATGTCGTGATCGTGATGTGCGAGAGTATACTTCTGCGCAGTAGTAGATCGTGTTTCCAGAAGTGAATGCGAGTCAAAAATTTATAGTTTTACAGAAATAGCTAGTTACACAAAATGAGCATGGATTTGAATGACTTCAAAACGTATCACTGAAGAGGCTTGTGTGTGTGTATGTTGGTCAGATCCTATGCTTTGAGGTAAATGGTCTTTTACGAGTGACCCCTTCCCCCCCCCCTCGCGAAACTTAGCAAAAATATTATTAGAGTTGCTCGCAAGCAGAGCAGTTCGATTGGATGAGACCAGCTACATTACTAGTGATGTGCTTGAGCACAAATGGCGAGCGAGCCTAAAGACTATACTATTTTTTTTTTACTTCTAACACTGAAGCTACTGAAAATAAGGTCGAGTTTTTTAAATTACGCATACACGGTAAAGGGATTTCAGTGCCATAGTAACAACTCGCTGCAACTGTAAACAACAACAAAATAATACACGTTATTTAAACGTAAACGTTTTTTTTGTGATATTCTTTAGCTAAGTAGTGGTTGTAAAGCACAATGCTTTGACAGGACTGGACATACACCTACACGAGACTTACCTTCCCGGTTAGTCTAGTGGACAATGCTTTTCAAGTAAATACTGTTGCGTACGGCTTATAACCAAGACAAAGAGCGCATTGACTTACCTCCGCCACTAACTCGAATAGAAATGGAAGTCCCGTAAGTTTTCACGTTTTAACTGCACCTGCAAAAGAATTCAAAACGGTAAACAATTCAATTTCTAGGGTGATAAGGGTACTGATCGATAAACCAGATGATTCTGTTTAGTGAGGTTTGGGACGGGGTCGACCACAGAACTAGCACAAAAACGCGAGGGTCAAAGTACAAAAATGCCTTGCGCACGTCCAAACATACATACAAACTTCGCTCGCTCGCCAATTACGAAAGTCTACCGGGTGCAGCTACGTAAGTTTTCTAGCTAAGTGGCGTAGCGTGTTTGTTAAAACTGTAATAGCGTTTGCGCTTCCAGGGTAACCTACTCAGTGGACCGGTAAGTGGATCTACTGCGATATTACTTTCTGAATAAGGAAGACGATTTTGGAATACCGATTATATTTCTAAATATCTAGCATTCGAATGGACGAAAGAATGCAAATGGACGGGTGTCCCGACCAAAATTTGCTAAAAGCATTAAATGAAGTGAAACAAAAGTTTGAAAATAGAGAAAAAAGGAATGTACCGTTACTAATTGATATCCCATTTCAACTGATATCGTGGTTGATGGCATTTTTGCCACATTTTCTTGGCAAGGGATCGGATAAGAATGACAAGTCAGCAAGAAAAACTACACCAACAAAACCAATTCTTGTTGTTGCTAACAATGCCGATTCCCATTACTCACTTCAGCATCTATTTAGCAAAGCCGCTATACTTACTAAACGAGAAAACTTCACGACTTACGTTGTACCAACTGCTTTACGAGGACTGAAATCCGCGTACGACTACGACATCGTCTTGGCTGGAACTCACCACTTCGAAATATTCGCCGAAAAGGATTTCTCTGCGGTTGTTCTCTTCGAAAGCAACTACCTGCAGACTGATGTAGTATCAGAGATTTTAAATTATTTCCCGAACACATTTGCCTTATTGGTGAGAACAATTTTTGATGAAAGATCTGCCACAGAACTGAGGCTGGCCCACAATTTCTCTAGCCTAATCAGAGTTTCACCTGCTTTCTCAGTAGATTATCTGGAGTCCAATGAAACAGGTGACGAGGAGGTCGACGAAGTGAAGTCGAAAATACCAGATATAGGAACAATTAATACTGCAGATTCTGCTATTGAACTAGATACAATATCTGTGATTGAACTAGAACTGCCAGCGACTGAACTAGACTCTGCTGCTGACCAAACAAGTCCCTCAAATAACGTCTACTTTACAATGGGACAGACTACTTCCACAGATACATCTCCTGAGCAAAATGTAAGCTCAGCAGTCACACAAAAGAATAGTAACAGATTAAATGGCCCTGGATTTCATATGGATAGTAACTCCCTCAAGATTCCAGGAAGAGAAACTACCAATAAGAAGGGGAAAAAGCAAAAGGAGACTTCAGATCGACCTAAATGGAGTCCATTAGTCTTTGTAACCGAAGTAATCAGACAGAAAATAAAGGAGAAGAGAAGGCAACGAAAAATGAAATCATCATCAACCTTCTCAAATTTTTATAATAGAGATGATGAAAGGAGAGAGGCAAATAAAGCCAAATGGAAATTCACAACTCTCTCTATGAAAGCAAAAACTAAACTAAAAAGCACTACATGTTATGGAGACTGTATTCACCCAAGCAAACCAGAAAATGAAGCACGAAAATGCACAAGACTTCAACACCCAAGGCAGGTGAATACAGCAAGCATCAGTAATCACTTGAATACAACATGTGGGAGGAATGGGGTGATATACAATGAAAAGACAGAAAGTAGTGACATCAGTAATAAAAAAGATTGTCACAACAAAGAAGGAAAAAAGAAGTGGAGCCCTAAGAATCTGGCTGTACACTTTAGAAATGCTAGTACAAATAGCATACAGAAAGCAAAAAAAACAAAGATTTCTATGAAGAGAAATAATAAAGTTGCCCCAACTGGATACTGATGTTGAGGCGACTTTATCATACATGTACAGTGTACATGTATGATAAAGTCGTCTCAACATCATACACCAATGCAAATAACTCATACGCAATATGCGTATTAGTTAAGTTATTTGCATTGATTATTGATTATTATTTGAATTTAAAAATAATCAAAACAATTATAGTAAAAACAACTAAATAATGGTAATTAAAAAAAAATTTTTTTTAGCAAGTGCATCATGCTTTGATTTACAGACTGGTGGTATATTAAAAAAAAAAAATTGTGTCCAGACATCCCCTTGTTAATTACCAGTACATTAATATTATATGCACTCATTTACAATCTGTATAAATACTACTCCTATATTCAACTCATAAGTCCAAAATCCCACAATATGAACTAATGTAGTGGCTGCTGTGGCCCCCATGCATTTTAGTGTCAGCATTGAATCCACATCATCTGTAATTAATGGATATTAAGCATGGTATGAACAACACAATGTAATTACTGTATAACAATAATAATAAAAAAGACAGAGAAAGAAGAGAGTGTTCAATGTTGATAGCGAAACTAGAAAGAAATGTTCTTGAAATATGAGTTTCAGTGTTATGGTGCATCTAGAAAAAACATATAGTAACAAACAATTATGCCAGAAAAATGTTGCAATTACCATCATATTGCTGCCACTCTATCTGACGCAAAATGTAATATTTTCTAAATTTTAATTATTCCAAAGATAACTATGCTATGAAGCTATCAATGATACGAAGCAACTTGTTGCCAGGATTAATGAAGCCAGTCTTCAGATACTTATGTGATAAAATAACTTATCTATTTCTAATTAATGCACACATCTTCAATGATTGGTGCTATGCACACGTTACATTCAAATGTCTCAGGCGCCCACCCACATGGCAGGTTTTAAACCCGTATGGGCACTAAGCTCCTTGAGCAGGAATTCAACAGAATCGACACTAAATAAAGATCAAACAAAGCAAACTGTACCTTTCTGCTCGGATGTAGCTGAATCCTCCACTAAGACTGGGGTAATTGGACTAGGTTCTGGAGGGAGTGGGCTTGATAAATGACTTTTGGCAGATGAGCGAGAAACTCCTCCCTTACTGTCTTCCACAAGTCTGGGCTGTTTGTTTTCTCTGTGAGGCTTCTCCTCCCTGTGATTGTCCTCATCTTCACTGTCACTAAACTCTTCAATTCTAGCTGCCATCTTGTCATTCTGGTTCTCTGTGTAACATTTACACCCAATAATGAGGCATTCTGTGGTTAAACATAACTTCTCAAGGACATGGAGACAAAAAAACAGAAGAATGGAGAACATGACTAGAATTTAAACACCAAAATACATAATCTTCACCCCCCACCTTTTTTTTTAATTATTTTTTTTTAATTATTTTTTTTTTTTTAAATTCTGTAGCACTTCCCTAATCTAATTGTAACTGGAAAGCAACTAGAAGTAAAAAGACAATAAACACATTCTCAGCCCACAAAAAAATAAAAAAATAATAATGTGCAATATAAATTCTAGTACCTTTCTGTTCAGTCTCGTCTGTTAAGACTGGGGTAAGTGGGCTGGGCTCTGGGGGAAGCGGGCTCGATCTGGACAGTAACTGACTTTTAGCAGAGGAACGAGAAACTCCACCTTTACCATCCTCCATTAGCCTAGGGCGTTTGTTTTCTCTGTGAGATTTCTCATCCCTACGATTACCATCTTCATCTTCACTATCACTGAATTCTTCCATTCTAGTCACCATCTTGTCACGCTGGCTCTCTGAGAAATACATATTTCAAACAGTGAATAGTATTCATGATAAATATAGATGTATTTTCTCTCTCACATGATAAAAAACAACAACAACAAAAGAAAAAAACAATGATAGACTTTTTAAATGTTTGGCTTTCACTGGAGTTACCCAGGACAACTTGCTTAATGCAGCGCTTGTGGGTTAAGCAAAGAAAACAAACAAACCAAACCAAACCAAAAAAAAACAAACAAAAAAACAAACCAAACAACAACAACAACAAAAAAAAAACAACAACAACGAAGGCTTCCAGTTTGAAGATAATCAAAATTGTGGCTAAAATTCTGGTTGAAAAGTGCTTGACAAACGTGTTTGAGCACAAATAGCGAGTGAGCCTAAAACTACACAAAAAATGATTGATTTAACTTGTAACTCTCCTAAAAAAAAGAAGAAGAAAAGGAGTTTTTACCAATAACTACGTATCACTAACACCAGAACACCACCATTGCACACCACCCACAGTACTTACGATTTATTCTTTCATCAGGTGTGTCCTCCATCATGTCACTGTCCGATATAGCATCTTCTGGGATAGCTATGTATCACAGTGAATACAGAAAAATGTGTCTAATGTGAATTACAGCTTTATCATATCAATTAGAATGTGTACCATAAGGATTACATCGTGAGTGAGGCTAGTTAAATCTGACTTAGCTGCCAAGTTTAATACTTTTCAGCTATATACTGCAAGTAAACACTATTCTGCAGTATCATCATCATCACACTCGACACCCCATCAGCATCACACTCGACACCCCATCAGCATCACACTCGACACCCCATCAGCATCACACTCGACACCCCATCAGCATCACACTCGACACCCCACCAGCATCACTCGACACCCCACCAGCATCACACTCAACACCCCACCAGCATCACACTCAACACCCCATCAGCATCACTCGACACCCCATCAGCATCACACTCGACACCCCACCAGCATCACTCGACACCCCACCAGCATCACACTCGACACCCCACCAGCATCACACTCGACACCCCACCAACATCACACTCGACACCCCACCAGCATCACACTCGACACCCCACCAGCATCACACTCGACACCCCTTCAGCATCACACTCGACACCCCACCAGCATCACACTCGACACCCCTTCAGCATCACACTCGACACACCACCAGCACCACACCCCATCACAACCACACTCGACACCCCATCACAACCACACTCGATACCCCATCAACATCACACTCGACACACCCCAGCATCACACTCAACACCCATCAGCATCACACTCGACACACCACCAGTATCACACTCGACATGCCATCAGCATCACACTCAACATGCCATCAGCATCACACTCGACATGCCATCACAACCACACTCAATACCCCATCACAACCACTCGATACACCATCAGCATCACACTCGACATGCCATCACAACCACACTCAATACCCCATCAGCATCACACTCGATACCCCACCAGCATCACACTCGATACCCCATCACAACCACACTCGACACACCACCAGCACCACACCCCATCACAACCACACTCGACACACCACCAGCATCACACTCGATACCCCATCAGCACCACACCCCATCACAACCACACTCGACACACCACCACAACCACACTCGACACACCACCAGCACCACACCCCATCACAATCACACTCGACACCCCATCACAACCACACTCGATACCCCATCAACATCACACTCGACACACCCCAGCATCACACTCAACACCCATCAGCATCACACTCGACACCCCACCAGCATCACACTCAACATGCCATCAGCATCACACTCGACATGCCATCAGCATCACACTCGACATGCCATCAGCATCACACTCAACACACCACCAGCATCACACTCAACACCCCATCACAACCACTCGATACACCACCAGCATCACACTCGACACCCCACCAGCATCACACTCAACACCCCACCAGCATCACACTCAACACCCCACCAGCATCACACTCGACACCCCATCAGCATCACACTCAACACCCCACCAGCATCACACTCGACACCCCACCAGCATCACACTCGACACCCCATCACAACCACACTCGACACACCACAAGCATCACACTCGATACCCCATCAGCATCACACTTGACACACCACCAGCATCACACTCGACACACCACCAGTATCACACTCGATACCCCATCAGCATCACACTCGACACACCACCAGCATCACACTCAATACCCCATCAGCATCACACTCAACACCCCACCAGCATCACACTCGACACACCACTAGCATCACACTCGACACCCCATCACAACGACACTCGACACACCACCAGCATCACACTCGATACCCCATCAGCATCACACTCGATACCCCACAAGCATCACACTCGAGACACACCACCAGCATCACACTCAACACCCCATCACAACCACTCGATACAACACCAGCATCACACTCAACACCCCACCAGCATCACACTCAACACCCCACCAGCATCACACTCGACACCCCATCAGCATCACACTCAACACCCCACCAGCATCACACTCGACACCCCATCACAACCACACTCGACACACCACCAGCATCACACTCGACACACCACCAGCATCACACTCGACACACCACCAGCATCACACTCGACACACCACCAGCATCACACTCGATACCCCATCAGCATCACACTCGACACACCACCAGCATCACACTCGATACCCCATCAGCATCACACTCGATACCCCATCAGCATCACACTCAACACCCCACCAGCATCACACTCGACACACCACTAGCATTACACTCGACACCCCATCACAACCACACTCGACACCCCATCACAACCACACTCGACACACCACCAGCATCACACTCGACACCCCATCACAACCACACTCGATACCCCATCAGCATCACACTCGACACGCCATCAGCATCATATGCAGTATATACGTACTATACAACTACGTACTTACGTTGCATCTGCACACTTGGTGCGTGGGGAATCAATCTTAGATTCTCAAAGAGCCTTGCTTTGATCTTATTGAGGTAGTCACGAGTATTCTGATTGGTCATGTTCGTTGGACTGATGTGCAATTTAAAGTCAGGTCCAAAGTACTCAAAATAGTCATTATAAGGCAGCTCTACAAAAAAATATATATACAAATCATCAACAGTAACCATAATACACATGCAATAAAAAAAAAAATTTTTTTTAATACAAACAAACAATGCAAAACATTATTTTATCATAATAAATTATTAGTGAATCACACTTGTTAAAAACACAGTATTTACTAGTGGATTCATATTAAATTTCACCAAATAATAAAAATTACACTGAGCAATATATATATATATTTCATGATAATGAAACAGTACTATCTCACCATTGGCAATATCACAGTTGAGAGCCACGGCTGTCTCATAGGTCCAGCAGCGAGCCACATTCCTGATGGTATAGCCTCCACCACCCAACAACAGGAGAGGTGTGTTGTAACGACGCATGAAGTCCACACACTCTGCATGGCCTGCCACAATGACACACAAACCAACACCAATCAATCAGACTAAATAATGGTATTGACAATGCTAATAATATTATTAGCATTGTCCATACCACTATATTATATATATACGTTATATTATACATATTTTCTGTAATCCTAATTGATGTGACCACAAAACCCACACATGTATACTAACATTTATAATTGGAAGGGAACAAAACATTAAGCTGTTTCAGATGTAATAACCAGCAGAGATTAGCATATCAAAAGATAGAATGAACAACTGATCATCACACAGAGGAATGTAGCAAAGAATAGCAACATTACTTTGATGGATTGCAGTTGGATTGGCACTTTCGCGCCATGTAGTTTATGTAAACTGTATAATAGATAACACGTGTCAATAGTGTGATTCTTTACACGCTCAAAATGAGTTACACGTGTAAAATTTTCACCTCGAAGTGCAATTCCATTACTGTCCATCTCTTCTCACTCATTGACTCACTTGTACAACACCACACACTCTCTCAAACACCCACTCATACACAAATACACACACACTCGTACACACACACACACACACACACACCTTTAAGAGAGAGATTGAAGCATCCTAAGCGATCTCCAGCCAGGGAATCTGCACCACATTGTAACACAACTGCAGATGGCCGATACACTTCCATTACTTTAGACATCACAGGCTTGAAAATCATCTCATACGACTCGTCATCAATACCATCACGCAATGGAAAATTAACAGCATAATACTTGCCCTTCTCAGCTCCTACATCCTGAAATAAGTGAATATCGTCACACAATTACGAACAAATAAAACACCAGTGACAGTGAGTCTGACGACTTTCTTTATTCTTAAAATAGTGTTCTACAAATGGAAACTGATATCAACCATCACACACAGCCTCAAACACAGCAGGATATATCAAAAGGGAGTGGTCAAAAAAGAATCACAAGAACGGATAGGCATAGTATATAATGCAAGAATGACTAGACACATTTGCTTGTCAAAATCTGAGTTAGAGACTCAATTGTTGTAGTACATAGGTCAGCCTGGGCTAGCAATGATGTGGACACCCACTGGTTCCAAGTAGACACCTCCCTACTTGATCAAATCGCTAGGGTTTGATACTATTTTCTAAAGATTGATTGAGCAAAAAACACTGAGCAAAAACTAAAACTGACACCACTCCCCCCAGGCAGCACCCTCGCTGTGCTCAGTGTGCAACAGCCTAGGAATTTCAGAATCCCAAAAATGGCAATTATTAGGCCATTTAGCCAGATATTTTGTATCTAAATCAGAGAATATTTTCCCTCATTGACAAAGTGTGAAACACAGATGCCTAACAGGGTTTCATACAGAGGTAGGGCCACCCTGGGATTCCCCCCCCCCCCCCCCCCCCCCCCCCCCCCCCTCCCTCCCACCTCCCCCACACCCCCCCCCCTCCCCTCTTTCCACCTGCCGCCTGCACATTACTGCG
>WLWI01005025.1_pt1 | contig 11093 bp, 6 predicted proteins | sample 6701501 | NCBI WGS metagenome assembly WLWI01 (sample SAMN12718690, study PRJNA515312) | sponge metagenome | isolation source: marine sponge | host: Mycale hentscheli | place: New Zealand: South Island, Marlborough, Capsize Point | collected 2014-11-01
CAAGCCCACATGGCCGTTCGGTCGCCGCCCCCCGCCCCCCGCCCCCCCCCCCCCCCCCCCTCCCTGGACAGACATTTTAACATATCGTGTTCACAAACAATTGTAGAAACACATATTAGTATTGGACAATACCATTTCCCTTCCAAAGTGGGTGGGGGAGGGGGGAGGGGCATTTGTGTATGGGATGTCATTGAAGAAACTCATATAAATTGAGGAAACTTGATTTAAGAAGGAGGGAAGCGGGCGGGAGATAACTAGAGGGGTGAGAGTTCAGCTGAGGGGAAGAAATTCTATTGGTTCATCCCATCCCATTCAATAGGCATCATGTATTGTTATGTGTACTCACTAACTTCCTGTCACTTACCACTGGCATCTTGTATTGAATACACACTATTTACTCAGTTCTGCTGGAGAGTTTTATTGTCTGTTCAAGTGGTTGACTGATTGATAAGAACATAAGATAAGGGGGGCGTGGTTGAAAGAGCACAATAACCACTTGTTTTGGACCTTGGTATCACACATGGGTGTCTATCGAGTCCCATGGTGACTAATGACATCATACTACTGAATATGGTGAGCTTTTGAACACAAACTATGTATTGGAGAGCGAGATATTGCAGGCAGCATAAGGTTTGCCAACTGAAAGCAGATGCTGTTGTTGATACGGTAAAACCCAGTGGCCTTGCAATGGAGTGGAGAGGTTAGAGTCAGCTCTCAACTTCCATCTTCAGCAGGTGGGTGGTTATAATAGCTGCAGTTTCAACCCATCCCATCTCACCATGGGGTGATGTGCGATGCCAGAGGCGAGCATTACATCATTGAACGAACCTGGACAAGCTATTAGCCCATTCACAGGATGTTGTTGGTTATAGCTAACTAATTAGAGTGTAATTAGATAGGAGACTCTTGGATGGTGAGGTGTTGTAGCAGAGAACGAAATATAACACTTGAAGGATATCACATTTCTTGTGAGATTGAAATGGACTCATTGGATTCATGAGTGTTTTCTAATTAACTGAACTAATTTATCAAGTTTTTCCTAATATTTGTGAACAGATGTTGAACAATTTACTGTACATTCTGAAATGTTGATATTTGTCACATCCATTGCTTTATGTTCATATTGACTCAGTGGCATAGGAAAGGGGGGTGGGGCTCTGGGGGCGGAGCTTCTTTGAATTTTGGTGCACGATCTAAAAAAGGTGACACGTCACACGAATACCTTGAAACAAAAAAATCACATACATGACCTTGGAGTCCCACCCCCCTCCCGCCCCCACATTTCAAGTCTCTTAATGAGTAAACCTCATTATCTGTCCAATCAGCAGTAGATATCACTAGAACAATAAAACATGAGATTATGACTTGACACAGACTGGCTGAATCTCACAGAGCCACACACACACATACACACAGACACGCGCGCACACACACACACACACACATATATGATATAAAGGCCCCTAATATGTAAACTTTGGGCTAAGCTATGTCAGCTTATTATTGTCCATTGTATTTCAATAGCCACTATTTCAAGTGTGAAGTATTTGTATGAGTAATAGCACGGGTAACCATGCTATTCGGGATTAATAGCACGAGTAACGTGATTGAAATAGCCCAAAGTGAAGCCGAGTGTTATTCAATTGCTTTACGAGTGCTAGTGACCCCTAATTGCACAGGTTACCCATGCTATCACTCGCTAATAGTAGGCCAGCTTTTTAAAAAGTCTTTTGCACTTGTAACTACACTGTATGTTTCACTCATTACGTCCTTATTTCAGGATTAGCTTCCGCTGGAACTTGCTTTTCATCGTACGACTCCTCCTAATCTGTTGTAAAACATTCCGTCTAATATGGGTAGAGGTTCTGTGGTAAAGAAGACCATTGTCTCCAACTAGAAACTACTGGAACTGTACGTTTCCAAGGTTAACGCTCTACGTGTGCGCACTTACCCGTACTATTTCACTTAACTACCGAGGTATTTCAATTAGTTTCGCGCTATTTCACTTTTCCCGTGCGATTTCAATTGAACAGCTATTTTCCCCATACATTTTTGAATGGGCAATTTCGTACTATTAGTTGTAGTTATAGTTTATCAAAATAGAAATCCGTTCGTACCACTGTAAATATAAAGCATGAAAAAAAAATTATAATTTTCTTGAGATATGTTTGCTGATCAACTATATTATCAATTTTTTCAGATACTAGTGACAAACAAATCCAAGTAAAACTTGCTTTCGTGTAATGCCGTTGTCTTTTTGAAACTAATTTTAGTTGTTATTTTTTTAAATCGATCTTTGTATCTGAAATAACTTGCTATGTTTTCAATATCAGTGTAGATTTAATGATGTTTTCTATTCCTGTTCTAATGGTATTATTCAATGAATGTGAAATTACAGGAGCTTCGGCTAATCAGTGACTGACAGATCAGACTTCAACTGATGGTGTGATCACTACTTGTTGTTACGTCAAGAGAGAGAGAGAGACTCTATGAACTTCCGACCATTTATTTTTCATATCATGTTATATGTGTAGTTGATTCAGTATTTATGATTCAGCTATCTGTTAGTCATGCAGGCTGTGTATGTGTTGGGATTTTACATTAACTTGTTTCATCCACCTTTATTCCAACTTGTCCTATTGCTTACTTTTGTCTAATAAAAGTTGCCAACTCACATTATGAGTAGAAGAAGACATTACTCCATGCGACAGTGTAGTCTCTCACTGGCCAGACCATCATGCCCCTCCCTAACCCAGCGAAGCGGTATATGGTAAAGGGTTGGCATGCCTGCATACGTCACACTCACTTGAAAGCCAGTCGTGGATGAGAAGCTACTAATAATCCACCTATAGCAGCTGTAATTCCTAATTTCATACCCCCCCCCCCCCCCCCCCCCCCAATCAACCTTTAATTAGGGCCCCAAAATAGAATAAGTTAGATTAAAAGCGTGTCCACTGAACATCATGTTTTCAAAAACTCGACTCTATTCTGTGGTATAGTGAACAGAGCCTTGAACCAGAAACCATCCTCCACTTACCCACGGTAACCAAGGAAGATTTCATAAAACCTAGATTGACACTTTCTCACCTAAAGGGGTCTGGAAAAAAGCAAAGGAAAAAATGTGAAAAAATCTTAGGTGAAATCGGTCGACACCGAAAAGGTGTTCTGACGGAACATAATTGGTGATCTGTTGAGTATACGAGACTGCACCAAGCGGTACTACTCAACAGTATGAAGAAAAAATGTGAGAGTCTTGGAAGTCGAGGGTTGTCGTAGCTCCAGTGGTTAGACCATTGGTGGCTAAAGCCAGCAGCCCTGGGTTCGAACGGTGACAACCAAGATTTTTTCACATTTTTCCTTTGCTTTTTTCCAGGCCCCTTTAGGTGAGAAAGTGTCAATCTAATATAATAATAATAATAATAATAATATAATAATAACAACAACAATAATAATTATAGTGAACCTTTCTCACTTAAGGAATTGAACCCCCGGGACCTCTGGCTTTTCTTTAGACCCCTTAAGTCAATCTTCTGAAGGGTCATAACTTGATAACAACAATAATAGTAATAATAATATTTATGAACACCAGACAGCAGCTGTACACTAAATGCTCTTATGGACCAGTTTTGCCGAGAGTCGAAAAAAAAGAAAAAAAAAGAATCAAATTGCGGATTTTCAGTGTGAAGAAAGATAGGAAAGTATTACAGAAACAGGCAATTAGCACTTAATCGTACTGGCCAGGAATTTCCTCTTGCTCTCATGGCATCCCTCCCCCTCCCGAGCTGAGGCTTCCTGGCAGCGAGCAATGTGGGGATGCATATTCTAAGATTAGACACTTGTGGCCATTGCCATGGAGACAAGTTGTGTTAGCTTATGTTGTTGACATTGTGCATTCATGTGCTGGAAGGAAGTTTGTCAGCAAGCAACTATAGCCTTTCTTATATTACGACATTCTGTATAATTAAAAATTTTTTATGCATTTCCATAAAGTTCACTTTGAGAGGTCTTGTATTTTATTAACTGAAGTTGTCAATAATAAGAATGAATTTTACAATCCCATTTAGTTGAGCATCGGTATGTGATTCTGTTATGTCACCGCTTGAGGTCATTACCTTTATTGACAGCTCATATTGGCTGTCCAGGCTCTTCAAATACTGGCAACAATGTTCTTTGTGTTGAGTATTTCAAATACATTACACAGAACTCTATGATTACAATTATAATAATTAAAAAAAAAAAAGCCTTCAAACACTTCAATAGTTGTACACAGGAATATTTTGGTGGGGAGGAGGGGGGGGCACAAAGGTTGCTTTAGGCACTTTAGATACAGTATAGATATGGTTTTGTGGTCTTCACCTCCAATTGCCATTAGACTATTGAATTGTGTGTGTGTGTGTGTGTGTGTGTGTGTGTGTGTGTGTGTGTGTGTGTGTAGTGGTGAATATAACTCTCACACACACTCTATGCACATTTATGTAACATACTTTGCCTCAATTAACTGTACACACTAAAGTTTCATACCAGGTAGGGGTGCCCTGGGATACCCCCCCCCCTCCCCGCCAAGAATTTTTAGAAATTAATTAGCTAAAATTGAATTCTATCAGAGGTAAGATCATAAAACCATACATGGTGTGCACTGGTAATGTAATTAACTTGCTTTTAACACTTACTATAAACTATACTTCAATGTACAGTGTTATAGTCCAACACTAAACGTATTCCTTTGTCTTATTAGCGGTTTGAAAACATTTTCATTTAATTCCATTATTACTACTAATAAATTAAAACTTAATTTAACTTAAATTGCAGTGGTACAATATACAAGTCTATAACTCGCACATTTTGACTCTGACAAGTCATCTTCAGTGATCAACAGATTCAAAAGAATAGTTTTTCCTTAAAGGTAAATGCTTTTTCCTTGAAGCTTTCCTTGCTTCTTTCATTTTTTTAATTCTGTGTTGTTTAAAAAGTCTGTGAAAGAGAGACAATACATCTATTGAGTAAAAGAAGGCTGAGAAAGAAATTATTTTTTATTATTATGATTATTGTGGTGCAGTTTCTTCAACCAAAACATCTGCAATTTTCACTTATATTTTAATCCTGTAATAGCTCATTCTTATAAAAAATCAAGTCATAATCACTTCTTTTAATAGAAGTAATCCACATTTATTAAGTGCATTCAGTTCATTCAGGGTGTCAACCAATATTAGCAAATCATGGGACCCTGATTACAAGTACAATACATATATACACTGTTAAACAGGGTGCTTAAATAACACCTCGAGTTGTTTTCCAGGAGGCACTGCCTGGACATCCCACTTTGAGCCCTTACAACTTCCACAACACACACATACTTTACCAAATTATCATATATAATAGCTTATAACCTTTAGTTTCCCCTTTTCAAATATATTTTACTTGTGACTATCTATAGAAACAATATAAAGCTTTAAACTGGGGTGTGAAGGCAGCGCCTCCTACTTAACACCAAAACTGAGTTATCCAAACACCCCATGTTTAACAGTGTTTTGCATTTGGAACTTCTGAGAAGCAACCACTTCATAAGTCCGAGCAACGACCAATCTCTGAGGCCCATACGGTTCAAAATGAATATGCTCACCCATGCAGCACCAAAGACCACACCTAATTAAAAAAACAACACCACATTGGCAGGTCGCGGTCCGCGTAAGTCAATTGTAGATCGGTTAGCGTACTACAGACAACTTATAGTAACCAAATTTGGAATGGGAGAAGGCATTAGCTAAATGCTGGCTATCATCCTGGTTCTGGGAAGTTATTCTAATGCTAAAATACGTTAAAGCTCATATTCTACTCTTTAAAATGAATTGTTACTTTTCAAAAAAAAATTTTTTTTTTCCAGTTATACATGTTTTTTTAAAAAAATGAATTTTTTCCCCAATTTTGGACAAAAACAATTATTAAAAAAATAAGGAAAAGTAACAATTGAATTATGAGATAAAAGTATACTGAATGTGTGAAAAAAAGTTTGGAGTGTTGAGGATCATGTCTGATGGGAGTAACATTGCACCGAATAGGTAAAGGGTGGGTGGACAACAGAAACCAATCACTTTGGGTGGGTGGGGGCAAGTTGATCAATCTGTAGTTCATCTTGAAGATGATGCTTTACTCATCATTTTAAGACTTGATGAAGTATGAGGATTATTAGATTCCTGTGGGTATAGTTACTCTGATTGCCTAAATGCTTTCAAACGTCTTAGCCCCATGTTGAAGTTTCTAGGTGGTTCACTATACAACAGAATCTCTATTCGAGGCTTACCATTTCTCTCATAGCAAGCTACAGTAGGAGACAAAAAAATATTCCGAATTCTGTAGCGTAGAACGGCCGTAGAACGCGGAAAAACGGCCGTTTTTAACCCCTTTTTTTATCGTTTGCGTGCCCGTAAAACGGTAGTCGCGTAGCAACGGAACGGTCGTACCGTTTTGCGCAAAACGGCGTTTCCGTTTAAACGCGCGTGGTCGTCGCGATTAAAAAAACAAAATACTGTACTGTACGCGCCTAGCTAGACTTATCCGTTTTTACCGCTCGCTCATTGAGTACCTTTTCTAGTCGCCGTCTTTCTTCTTGCTTAGCAGTGCTACCACTTGTATTTCTAGCAGCAACGGTGTTCTCTCTCTACAAAAAGCAGAGGATTCTTTACCTATATTTTCAGATAGGCTGCAACCCAGCAAGAATTCAGATGCTGTTGGCAGAGGAAGGGATGGTTGCAAGTGAGAGAGGAATAAGACAATTTTTAACAACATATAAGCTAACACGTTAGTCCTAGATGTAGGCCAATATAAATACTTTTTGTTTGTTGTTGTTCTTTATGGTATATGAGTCTAAGCGAACCTTACTTATATTTCTGAATTCCATTTTTGAAACCACAAGTGAATATGCCAGTATGAATTTTTTTTCTTAGCATACAAAAATTCTATTTTCCCCCCTGTATTTTAGCCACTACACTGATTCATCAAGCTGAAAAATTATAAATCTATCTTTATTGCAAGCATAAGAGAATATGATTGTATGAATTTTTTTTCTTGGCTTGCAAAAAATTTTGTTTTTACAGAATTTAGAATTAACTCTGATCAAGCTTAAAAATTATGTCCTAATTGCAAGCACAAGAGAATATGCCAGTAAGAATTTTTTTTTTCCTGAGCATGTATAAATAGTATTTTTTTTTTATGCATAAATAAATAATGTATGCTGCACCACTGGGATCTATTGCAAGGCGCCCTGCCCTGGACCGGAAGTGGAAGGAGGTCCAAAATTGCCCCAGAGATACTGGAAGGGGTGGAGGCCCAGATGAGACTGGATGACGAAAGTTCAGCCTACCAGTTGTATGCCTTGTCAAAGAGATAAGGCCACTTGCTGTCAGTGAGGACAGTACTCCGCTGCGGACAGGTGTTGGGATGGACTTTACGGTGAATTTTAGAGAAATATGATCATTTCCAATTGCCCTTAAAAATAGTTTTTCTATTTTCACATGAACAAGTTACCAAGAACAAAACCCTTCCCCATTTTTCAATTTGTTTTTTAAATCCCTTTGGTGTGAATTAAATAATCAATATGGGCTATTTTAAGAACATCTTAAATATTTGAAGCATTCTGTGTATTTTGAATTGGATCCTCCTTTTTCATTTAGTGGTAGTTCATACTGCCAAATGATCCGGGCAGAGAACAAAGTAAAGAGGTTGGAGTGGGCTACTCAGTATCTACACGAAGCTGAGACTGGGTTCCGGGATGTCATCTGTCAGATGAGTGTATACTGTGCAGCTTGAGAGCCACAGAAGGTTTTGTTGCTGCAAGATAGGAGAACTGCCCCGGAACAAACCACGGTAGCTACCACAAAATGTATTAATAATTTATGTCATTTATTTTTTTAATTGTATATTTACTTTGTCTTAGAGCGAAGCATCCTGTGAAAGTACACGTGTGGGGAGGGATATCATGCCGTGGTGCAACTGCCTTGTGCATCTTTGAGGGGATCATGGATAAGAACTTGTATACCGAGATCTTGGAAAAGACACTGTTGGCCTTTATCAACGACGTTTATCCATTCAGTCACCGGTTTATGCAGGACAACGACCCTAAGCACACATCATTGCACACTAAGGAATTCATCCAATTACACAACATAAACTGGATGAAAACACCTGCTGAGTCCCCTGATGCAAACCCCATCGAAAATCTCTGGCATGAGATGAAGGAATAAATCCGGAGGGAGGTGAAGCCAAAGAACAAGGCAGAACTTGTGCAGGGCATTCAGGCTTTTTGGAGCACCGTAACTGTAACTAAATGCACTAAATACATTAGACACTTACGCAAAGTTGTACCACGCATCATAGAGTTAAATGGAGAAGCAACTGGATATTGATGATTTCATACGTATTGTTTAATATACTTTCTAATTGGTCATTTCACACTTTTTAATATACCTTTTAATTTAATTTTTGATTTAATAATCGAGACCATGGGAGTGCTGGGCCCCAAGTCGATGACCTTGGTAAGGGATCTGGGTAGACGGATCAGGCTGGAGACAGGGGAACCTCGTTCAACTGACTATCTCCTGCAGCGTCTCTCGACTACGGCTCATCATTTATTATATTATTGTTTATTTATTTATTATATTATTTATTAATCACTCATTTAATTTTATTTGTTATCGGTATTATAGTGGCACAATCATCTATGAATATCTGTAAATATGAAAACATTTCACTCAGTACTATTTATAAAATGAAGTTCACAATAAAATGTTATTGTTTAAGCCGCCGTAAACTTTTGCAGCATTGCTAAATTGATTCAACGCACACCTTCCACAAAGGTTCGAACTCGATCGGATTTCCCCAGTATTGTGGGGAAACCCCAAAATTCGATTGTTTTAGTTCATTTAATTTTGTGGTGGCAGGGGGGGTATTGTTTCGTTCCATATGGTGTACAGCGCTTCATTACATCAGTTCCAAAAACTGCCTCTCTGGCTAATTTACAAGCCAGCTTTCCAATGGTAGATGATTGTCTGAGGTGGCTGTTGTTAGCGAGGACTCTGTCTATGGGTTGTAGTAACTCTACATTCTCTGATGATTGAACAGGAAGAGCCATAGGAGGTGTTGTGATGTGTGTAGTGGGTAAAGGTGATGAAATAGGTTGACATGTGCTGAAAGTGGGAGTAGTAGTAAGAGTAGCAGACAAAATGGGGGGTTGTGTTTGTAAAATAGTGGGAGCAGTAGATGTTAGTGAAGGAGAAGATAATGCAGAGGGTTGGGTGGACAAAACAGTAAGGGGAGCAGTTGAGGACAATGACAAAGTAAAATAAGGAAGAGAACAGACAGTGGAACTAACATTGGGAAAAGAGGTAGATATAGCAGAAACAGACGAAAAAGATGCACAACAGGAAGGAACATTTAAGAAAGAGGAAGAAATACTTGAAAAAGGAGAAGAAACAGTTGGTGAAGAAGAAAGGGGAGAGGCGGGTACATGTATATTATTCTGATATAATTTTTTTTTAATTTTTGCCATTTCATCTTCCATTTTCGTGACCCTCTCCTTTAAATCCCATAGTAGGGTCACACGAGCTTCATCTGCAAATGCAACAATTTTAATCCAATATTTCACCATTAATCTACTATTACCTTCGGAATCTGAACTGTAAATAGTTACAGTTGTTTCCATATCTGCAATAGAGGAGGAGGGAGGTGGTGGAAGTGAGATGGGATGGGTCACATGTGGCTGACCACTTTACAGATCTCCCGCAAAAGCCAAGATATGTCCTGCATAATAATTATTTTTCAATCTTATAACAATTCACTTCAGTTAAAAAAAAAATTAATCTGTTTTGTTTTATTTATGACTTAATCTTAGAAGCACTTGAGGTTAAAGCTTTTAGCAGGTATACTTCTACACACACTTGTAGTGTGACCAGCAATTTAGCCCATTACTTGTACTTACAGGTCAACATACAGCTGCATTTTCATCATTTTCACAGTATAAGACAAAAAAATATGTAGTCTAAATCATAACTGGTGGTGATCAACCCTAAGGGCATTGCTGGTAGGTTTTATTGTCTAACCAGCACTGCCTGGATCAGTCTCTTGACAATCATTCCCTCTTCCAACTCCTCCTTCTAAAGGAGACCTGGTGGCAGCCTACCCAGCTAAAATTAATAATACTTATTTAATATATATTTTTGGCACACACACACACACACACACAATTAGTAAAGGAGTTTTGCACTAAAGCAACTGATAACCACAAGGTCAATAGAATTTGGTCAATTATGTGAGCATCCATTAATAACTTAGTCAAATAACATTAATTGATTTATACTGGTAATTTTATATGTCCTCTTCATCCTTTTATTTTTGTTACTGCAGAATGTACTGCTGCTTTGACTGAAACAAGAATTATGGTATATTCTACAATGATCACACAAGAGGGCACCAAGCATGCACACACATCCTTGGGTCTTGGAACACATCAACCTCATGCTTAGTGCACTCACCTACAAATGCACGTACACACTCAGAAGTAGACTACAGTTAGCAAATATGACTTTCGCTTAATAATGAAATTTTTTTTTTTATTATTATTATTTTTTTTAAATACCAAATTTCTAACCCTTCATAGAATGGAACATTCTATGACGGCACATAATCGGTTGTCTGTTACGTATGTATGAGGCTATGACTTATTATTATTATTACTATTATTATTATTTTATATTTTATTTTACCTTATTTTACTTAATTCAGCGAGCGAGCGAAGCTGACTCTCAGTCGTGTTCAATTGAGATTTCAGATATATATATATATATATAGGTATGTATGCGTACGTCAAATATTTCGCCCGCGCTTCTAATTACGTATGTTAGGTAAAGCGTTCACAGTTCCAGTATTTTTCAATTAACGAGAACGGAGAATCCTGCTGCAATGCCTTACGCAACTATGTTTCAACAAAAACGTTTATAGCTACTCTCTTCTTGAAACAATTGTGAAGTCTTTGTCAAGCTGCGCTTCTTTGCCACTGCTTTCTAAGTTTATTCAGGTAATTCTGTTATTGTTAACTCTTCATG
>WLWI01005026.1_pt1 | contig 11092 bp, 4 predicted proteins | sample 6701501 | NCBI WGS metagenome assembly WLWI01 (sample SAMN12718690, study PRJNA515312) | sponge metagenome | isolation source: marine sponge | host: Mycale hentscheli | place: New Zealand: South Island, Marlborough, Capsize Point | collected 2014-11-01
ATGTCCCATCACTGTTGCTGTAATGCAGTGTGACTGTGGAGATGTCCCATCACTGTTGCTGTAATGCAGTGTGACTGTGGAGATGTCCCATCACTGTTGCTGTAATGCAGTGTGACTGTGGAGATGTACAAACACAACAGAAGCTGTAGCTACATTCTGTGGCAAGGCTGTCCAGCCACCAACCATACCAACCTACTGCAGCACCAATACAAACACTCCACCAATTATCATCAATTAGCATCACAATTACCACCAGCGGGTGTAGAACCCCACAAGGATGAAAGGAGAGCTAAGACAATCAGAATCACACAACCTGCCTAATATGGACATACCAGCACACAATTTCTAGCAGGGCCCCCCCAAAACACACATGGATAGTTAAACAGCATCATGAGAAAGAAGCGTTGAACAGTCTGCTAGTTGGTACAGGGGATTCTTGTTGGGGCAACTGAGGCAGATATAATTGGTCCTCAGACTCACTGGTACAGGGAAACACTGGGAGATCCAGCTACACCAGGTGATGCTGTGATGACTAGACCAACAGTGAGTTGATCCTGACCAGCTAATGCCCTTCCTCTAGTCATTACAAACTAACACAATTCAGGATACATAACTACTTTCTGTAGTGGCTTGATGTGCTGAGATGGACATAATACTTGCCTTTCATCAACTACGAAAACCTTTCATGTTTCACAACCTTATCCCTGACAATTAACCATTCTATTATCATAAATGAATCAAGTAAAAGAAATCGTGAGAATTATATTCAATACATTGCAGACAGACTGATATAGTAAGGGCTTAAAGGGAACTCTACATTGCAGACAGGCTGATGAAGTAAGGGCTTAAAGGGAACTCTATGATTTAGAATTCTGTTCAGGTAACAGTGAATACTGACAGGATAGGTTAGGCATGTCAAACTCTGTATTTCAACATATGCAAAGAATTAAAGTAGGAAACTGTAAAGAAAACCATTTCTCAAATAGTGGCGGGTGGCCTTCGGGAAGTGTTGCTGCGATGATATTTATGAAAACACAACAAGAATGTAATAATAAACGCTTGAAGCTATGAAGAAATTTCTAGGAAGAAATGTTGGAGCATAATGAGCTTGTTAGCTTATAAATAGTTGGTGACATCAGATAGTATTGAAAGTGTGTGAAACAGATCGACTCGACCTCGTGCATGGGAATACATTAACAACACATGAACACATACTGACATATGCAGCAATAATTCAGAGAAACCACTCACCAAGTTAAAACAGCCAAAGCCCATGCGAACTCCTGACACAAATGTCGGGTCTATCTCCAAACCCTTCTGCTCACAGGAAGAAAGCCACTGGTGAAGCTGTCTGTATCAGGAGGAGGAGGCGGAGGAGGAGGAGGTGAATAAAAAATAAAGAAAGAAACCTTATTACTACTTTCTAAACAAAAAGTGAAAATTAGTGGAAACGCTTCAGAAAAATTACAATAGAATCAGTAAAGGTTCATCATTCTTTGATACAAGACTAAATCACCTATAATAATAATAATAACTAGTGATGTGCTTGAGCACAAATGGTGAGCAAGCCTAGAGACTATACTATTGTTATATGAATGATTTTGACTTCTAACACTGAAGCTACTGAAAATAAGGTCGAGTTTTTAAATTACGCATACACTGTAAAGGGATTTTAGTACCATAGTAACAACTCACTGCAACTGTTTGAATTGAAGGAAAACAACAACAGCAAACAATACACGCTATTTAAACGTTTTCTTTGTGATATTCTTTAGCTAAGTAGTGGCTGTAAAGCACAATGCTTTGACACAATTGGACATACACCTACACGAGACTTACCTTCGCGGTTAGTCTAGTGGACAATGCATTTTCAAGTAAATAGTGCGGCTTATAACCATGACAAAGAGCCATTGACTTATCACCGCCACTAACTCGTGTAGAAATGTAAGTCCCGTAAGTTTTCACGTTTTAACTGCACCAGCAAAAGAATTCAAAATGGTAAACAATTCAATTTCTAGGGTGATACGGGTACTGATTGATAAACTGGAGGATTCTGTTTAGTGAAGTTTGGGACGGGGTCGACCACAGAACTAACACAAAAATGCGAGGGTCAAAGTACAAAAATGCCTTACGTATGTCCAAACATATATATAAACAAATATCCCCGATTTTCAATTGAGTTACCCCTGATAGTGTCTCGCTCGCTCGCTCGCCAATAATAATAATAATAATAGTAGTAATAATAATTGGCGAGCGAGACACTTACAGGGGTAACACAATTGAAAATCGGGGATGTTTGTTTATTTTATATATGTTTGGACGTATGTATGTCATTTTGTACTTTGACCCCTCCGTATTTTTGTGTTCGCTCCGCGATCGACCCCGTCCCAAACTTCACTAAACAGAATCCTCAGGTTTAGCGACCATTACCCGTATCACCTTAGAAATTGAATTGTTTACCGCTTTGAATTGTTTTGCGGGTGCAGTTAAAACGCAAAAACTTATGGGAGCTCCATTTCTATTCGAGTTAATGGCGGTGGTAAGTTAATACGCTATTTGTCACAGTTATAAGCCCTACTCAACAGTATTTACTTTAAAATTTATTGTCCACTAGACGAACCATGAAGGTAAGTCTTGCGTAGGTATGTTCAGTTGTGTGAAAGTAGTGTGCGTTACAACAATATCACAAAGACAATTTTAAATAACGTGACTTGATTTTGTTGCTTCTTTTTCAATTCAAACAGTTGCGGGGAGCGGTTACTATGGATGGCATTGAATCCCCTTTACCGCATATACTTAATTTAAAAACTCAACTTTATTTTAGTAGCTTGAGTGTTAGTTGTTAAAATCAATCATTTAACAATATGTAGTTTAAGGCTCGCTCGCCATTTGTGCTCAAGCACACCACTAGTAATAATGTATGTATATTATAGCGCTGGAACAAATATTGGATACTCATCCAGATTGGTAGGTATTAGAATATGATTCTAATTAACACGATATCCCGGAGGTTGGTAACTGTGCATGTAAAGTCGGTAGTAACTCCAAGAAGCTAGGCTACAGAGCAATTATTGGCCAGGAAAGATTTCATGCAACTCATTAGGCTGGCTGGTAGCTCATAATAACAGGGTAGCATTATTCATATGGGTTCCAGATAGAGATATTAATACCATAGTTGTTGTGGTAACAGCCATGGATTAAAAATGTAACTCTCCTGTGTTATTCCCCTCCAATCACCTGCAGGGGGAAAAAATGTTGTACCACAAAGAGAGTTTAAATTGCACACGGAAGAATATTTGTTGACAAAATAGAGTGAGATGCACAAATAAAGTGACGATGTATCATGTTTTTTAAGCTACGAATGAAAACTTAGTGTTTTTGAAAACTTAGTGTTTGTTTTTTTAATTTGAAGCTTTCTTCTTCATCCCTGTATAACTGACACGGAGAATTATTTACTGGAGTATAAAGTCATATCTTGTGAACCTCACTGGACATCACAACTCAATCACCACTGTTTCTGTTTGAAAGCAAGCGGTGGAAAGGGAACAAAATGCACTTATCTTGCTAGTATTTTGAAATCACCATTGTGGGTTGGCTGGACGTATGTTTCCCCTCAAAACAACAATATCAGCTCTTTTTATTTGGTCTTTTACTCTGTTCAAAATGGTAACTATGGTATAAATAGTTAAACCACGGCAACTCTCGGAATTATCGCTAGATCAGCAATAATTCCTCGAACCAATGTTTTAACTTTATGCACTGAACAGGGCCTAATACCTGTTGCCACATAGGAAATGCATTTAAGAAAACAGGATGTGGCTTAAGGCAATATTTTCTCATATCACCTGTGTTCAGAGTTATCATGTTGGGTTGTCCCATTCCCCCACGTAATACAAGTGTTTATTGCACAAGAAACTTGTCACAAAAGCAGTGCATAATAAAGTAATTATTCATTCAACATCACTCGTCTGATTGGCCGTATTTACACTCGTGCCTGCGGTACTCATGCAAATACTCAGCCAACAGTCTCGTGATATTCTCCTGTATCAATAAGACACACACATATATATATATGCAATTATGCAATTTCCCTAATTACGTCATTTCCCCATGATGCATATGGCCTGAGGGTGTACCGGCGAGAGGTAGGGAATCTTTCCTGAACTAGAGCACAATGTATCAATGCGTGCTGCAACCTCACCACACTGCTATGTGTTCACTATAGCTTCATGGGTTTCTCCAGCATCTTCCAAGATAGTTTAGTAACCGATGTATATTGTCATCTCTCACTGAAACCTCACAATGCTCTGTGTATGTGTGTGTGTGTGTTTACTGTCTAACACCCTCACTCTCCAAGCTGCATCCACGATCCTCTCATCACACCTCGCCTAACCAGGGCATCCATCACTCACTATCATTCCATCTCTGTGCATTTTTGAAGTCTTCCTCTTGACTACTCAGGAATGTTTGTTTAGTGTTCAACTGAATTCTCGTAAGTGTCAATCCCTTCGTGAGACTTATTCATTGACTTAAACAATCAACTTTGGGGGGAAATTAAGAGATTGTGACAGAAAAAAATTATATTATTTTAATTTTGCACAATGTTTTCCATATTGGGATTAATTTGTGAGTAATAGCACAGGCAACAGTGAACAGAGCTATTTGGGATTAAGCGCACATTAAGAGTGCTATTGATCCCTAATAGCACTTACACGTGCTATCATTCGCTAATAGCTTGTTTATAAATCCTTTGCACTGTAACTACACTGTGTAGTTACACACTATCTCTATACTTCAGGATTAGCTTCTTCTGGAACTTCGTTTTCAACCTATGACTCCACTCTGTTGGAAAAAAATCCCCGTCTAATACGGGTAAACTTCTGCACTAAAGAATGACATAGTCTTCAACTAGAAGCTACTCAAATTGTAAGTTTCCAAGGCTAAAGCTGCATACATGTGCACTCACCCGTACAATTTCACTTAGCTACCGCGCTATTTCATTTCCCTGTGCAATTTCAATTGAACATCGATTTTTCCCATACATTTTTGAATGGGCATTTTACGCACCGTACTATTAACTACAATAAAACTAATAGACAACCAGTCACTCTGACAACAACAGATGTGGCCATACACCAAAGTTTAAGTTCTAAATGTTTTGTATTCTCTTGGCTAATCAACACAAGTTTAGCCCTGCAGGTAACTCCACTATAAAATTACATCATTTTTCACTGTGCATTGTTTCAAGTGGAGCAGTTTTGTCCCAGCTTTGGAAGAGATCTTTTGTAACTCTGAAGGAGTTGGTATGTCTTAAGGAATTGTTAATTTACAAGTGTTTTAAAACCAGTAACCGAGATTAAGCTTTACTGTTACATATTTATGCATCTGAGTAAACATATCAGTAGTGTGCATGGGAGGTAAAGAGAGTTCCATTAATTTAAGAGTTCCCTCTTGCCTTCTCAAACCCAACTGACAGTGACCAATGATAGCTACTGGCATCCTATGTTCAAAAAAATTTCTAAAATATTTTGATAAAATTGTGTCAAATTTACATCGTGTAAATATTTAGAATGCATTTCCAATGACTGAATCTAAAGCTTCATGTAGTTGTGTGAAACTCTCTAATAATTGAATGAACCCCTATTTTAAATGATGTACACTGGCTGTGCTGAGGTTCATGCACCATTGCATTTCACATGTCACATGTGCCTGGCACGGTCATCCAGAGGCACGTGCACTAACAGGCAGATTGATACCCAATATGATACTGTTCACACTCTGCCAGGAAGTTATGTCACTAGCTCATTGTTCCCTGTCATTCTGATCCAATGCAGTCAATATCTCCTCACACTCCCCTCCCCCTCCTCCCTCTCTCACCACCTACCTAATCCTGTCATGAGTGAGCTTCAGCGACCTTCATCTGACCCCCTAGAGATAAATCCCCATAGCTGTCCAGCTAGATCACAGTGACCAGCAATGAGTGACCAGAACTTCTGTCAGACCCTCACATGCACAGCTACTGTAGGGCTGCCTGAAAAACTCCCAACAAAGCACAGTTAATATGATCTGCTTATATATATTTTTTTAAATGTCGGGAAAGAGTCCATAGCAAGGAAGATAAAATAGAATAATAATGGTTGCAAATCTTTCCCCCTCCCCAAGCTGTCACCCATTCACCTTATCAGACCTCTCCTGTTTCTTCAGCTCCCAGAGCTCAAGATAATGAGTTCATAAGGACTTGCAAGAATTGATTTTCAACCAGCGCATATTAAGTCAGTAAAAATTAAATCGTAATATTAGGTTTGGTCAAACCCATGTTACATCACAGGTCCCAAAAGATAAATTACGCTTCAAACTGTGGTTCTCCACGCCCAAGTTTTGTGCAGGCTGGCCCTTAGGTCAGTACAAAAGATCCTTTTTTAGCTATCATTTTCAGTGGGCAAAGCTGTTCTTTGAACAGAAGGACCAAGCTTTGATTTATAGCCAATCGATGATGCAAGAAAAGTATCCTCAGATGTGGATGCTGTATTTTATAATCCATTTGTGGCTACCTGATTGAGTTAAGGGTCAATATTTAGCCAGGGGGTGCATTCTTGGCAACCAGAATTAATCAAATACCAACATGGACTTGATAAAAATTTCCTCTAGTCATAAATAAGCCAGATAAATCAAAAGGCGTTAAGCAAACCAATTAGCACATCTGATTTAATTTAATCCCAACCCACATGTGCTCCAAGACCTCATGTGGTTGGAAATATCTGTTCAGCAACTGGTATTGCAGCTGCTCCTTCTGCTAATTAAAACTCCAGCAAACCACAATGCCCTTGTCTTAATGCAATTAGTAAATTTGTATGAATATTGTTTTAATTAATTTACTAACTTCTCATGACAACAATCACAATACCACCCCCACCACTTTACAATTACCAACTTCCACAAGAGTAGTAAATTAATGGCAAATTTTCTCAGTCTCAGTCCTAAATTTAATTAAAACTTTAACCCAACATTTCGACTTCTTGCCAAAATCCTCTTCAGAGGTCAACTGAGGTTGACCGCTCCATGGTGATGAACACAATGTAAACAGCATAGTAACAGGAAGGTAAGCTTACTGTTAAATATATCTGAAGAATGATTTGCATGCAGCATAGACAGCCAGCATCCAGGAAGCTATAAACCCCTCACTTAAAACTTGAAATGAGAAAATTTGCTATTATTATAATTATTTCAGCTAAGAATGGCTGAATCAGTAAGAGCGGAGCAAATTAGAGTTAAAAAAAACAAACAATTGGGATCTAATTCTGTGAATTTCACGTGATATTTACAAGGCTAGACTCCTTTACTACGAGCAGAGCTGGTAAATACTCAGACACACCCAACACTGACATCATTTCTACTGAGAGGTGTGAAACAGTTGCGGGTAAGCGTGCGGTTATGGGTTATGAGTCACTGTCAGGCACTGCGACGCTCCAGCTAATATTCAGGGAAATTAAAATTCAACTTGGAGGTTGTCTAAGTTTGTAGAGTTTCTGTTTAACCTATAGTACGCTTGCTAGAGTAAGAGAAAGACTTGCACAAAAATACCCAATTCACTTTCTCTTACACCCACACACCCACGTACCATGCCCACGTAATTGAATTACTGAGAAACAGTCAACAATCCTACTTGGCATTTCCTATTTCCTCACATTTTCAATTTGCATAAATTATAATTCTCTAGCAAGTAAGTAATGAGCTCTACACATAAAGCTAGTTTGCATTGCATGGCTTCACACCTGGGATGTGTGTGACATTCCTGTAACTCATGTGACATTTCCACTATTTCACATGAAGTGACTATCACATCCACATCTAAATCTGTGCATGATGCATTGTGGTTTATGACACTACTCTGTTCCCACTAGATTTGTCTACATCTCCTCTGAATCCTGCACCTGATCTCTAATTACAGCCTCTCATTTGCAAGTGTCTTAAATGTTGTAACGCACAGCTTTGGCAGGAACCTTAACTTTAGGATTAACTCTAATTTTGAATTATTTATTGCCCGATATTTTCTTTGTTCTTTCTGATAAATTAAATTTTGCTTTTTAATTCTCTTCCAACCACTTTAATTGACTTTAAAATACCAACTTTCCCACAGCACCATTTTAATCTCATGTTATCTTAAAATTTTTAGCAAAATGACCTATAACACTTCTCTGCATGAATGGAAGTTTCATTATTTGCCACATTTCACCACAACTTTCACTTTATTTCCACCCAATTAACAATAAATGTGTTTGTTATCTTTTATTGAGATGCATAAATTACTACTCAATATCTTGCAAATGGTGAACTATGACATAAAATATTGATAAGCATATTATAACCACAAATTTTGCTTAATTTATTTTCACAGTACACCATTACTTTCATTTTTCAAGAGAAAAAAATTCAGGTGATGTGATGGTTGTCTTGCTGTGCATAAAGAGTGATGCCCCTTACATTAACAAAATTGATGAACCTCCTTGACTGCATAGACTTATGTAGTTAGCTTTCTATTTGCAGCTGCCAATATTGAGTCTACTGTACGGCACAGTTAAACTAGCTAAATTTCTCTTCCACATTTCCTTTAGACCCCTGGCACCATTCCAGTGACAGTTTCTCTCCCATATTTCCTTAGGGAGAGACCAACACCCAATAATAAATGTCAAGGGAAACAAAATAGGGAGTAAACTTTCAGTTTCCCACGAGTTACAGGTCAGCATTGTCCTCCAGCAAGCCAGTTACAGGTCAGCATTGTCCTCCAGCAAGCCACGCTAGCTCTCAGACTGCAGCGTGCCTGTGGTGCTTCTTGTTGGAGCTGACACTCCGCCATGGACACATGCTCCAGCACCACATGATAGCATACAGCAGACATATTGCACACAGAATCCTCCTTCACGCAAACACATGCACACACACAGCTGCCTCAATGGGTGGAAATGTACACATCAAGAAGCCTTAACAATCTCCCACCAACAACACTTTAGTCTTAACTGCATAATTACCCCCCACCTGGAATACCTATGCAAGTAGTTATATGAACACAATGTATGCAGCATAGCCTCATACAGCTGAGATACAGTCGACACCTCCACATCCTCTAGGTAGAGCAGCTGCAGTTTTATGTGTTTTATTGTTGTGTCAGACATCCTTGATCCATCACATGCAGGACTAAGTATGGATGGACACACGTCACTCAAACAAGGCATGAGAGAAGCTGGCATGACCCCACTGGAACTAATTCACCTGACTATTAAAGCTTGCATCCTTCCACCCCTCAACTAATTGCTCATTAAAATACTTAACACATGAGCAGGAAATGGATAGCTGATGTAACTAAAAGGAAAATGTGCATGGTGTACACTGTTTTGTCCAAGTTATGGCAACTGATGGAATTATTGAACAAAGCACTTTGACACTATACCTAATATTTAAACTGTTTACTGTATTGGGTTCTGGGCTACTTAGAGTGGTCAGTGAACAGAACTGTACAACCTTAAAGAGCATTAAGCTAACGACCACATGTAGTTATTGTTTTATCACCTACTATATAAATGTTCCCATTGTAATGTGCCTGTTTAGTTGTCACTTATTACTGTTTCAAATAAATCTTAATTAATTAAATTATTTTCCCCCTGACATTGATCTGCAAGAACATTTTTGATTGCATAGTCTTCATCCTAAAGTGTGTAATTGAGTATATTATATTACTAAATAATGATATGTTTTTTAAGTGTCTGCTGTTATAACTTGATGTATAACATAATGTAATAGAACCTAGTCTTTCACCTACTTTATTATCATTCAATATACATGCGGCAAGCTAATCAGGCTGTTGGCATGGTGACCATGCACATGTCCTGTACATTGGCGAGTATTACAAATGCTGATTATAGGATGGTAGAATGTGGTAAGGATCATCAACACTAAATTTATATTGCAAAGATCTGAGAACGCTATGAGAAATGTAGTGTTGATTGCAGTCAGAATACAATATAAGTGCTGGCTCTAATACTTGGGAACCTTGCTAAGATTAAGAAATTTCAAAAGATTAGGTATCAGAAAATTTGCCAAATAAGCACTTGAAGACTTCACTTTATGTCACACGTAAGACTCTGTCTTGCACATGTGCTTGCATGCAAAGTACATGTAACAAAAATCTGTTTTGCCACACAAAACACACTGTCAGATGAAAACTTAGTGCGAATTAGCTATTGAAGGACAGAATTAAAAAGTGTTGATTTAAAAAAAAAAATCTTGTGGACATTTTTAAACAAACTAGCAGTAGAATAACACTAAAATTTCATATCTTATAATGATTTTTTTTTTTTTAATTCAGTTGGGATACGAAAATTTTAGGGAGAGGGAAACTAAGTTTAGGGGGAGGGGGTAGATCCCAGGGGGAGGGGGAGGGGGTAGATCCCAGGGCTCCCGTAGTCTGCATGAAGCCCTGGCATGTTCTAGATTAATAGGATATATACATACTTGTACATGGAGTGACAGTTCCTAATGCGAATAGCTCCCTTCACAAAACTCAGCAGACTCTCATCCTATACATACATACACACAAACACCTGTCATAAGTAATCAATACATCATTCAGAAAACCCCTGACAGACAGAGAGAACTTTCAAAGTCCATCTCAAGGTGCTAATGCGGCACACTTACTTGTGATCTAATTGTATAGCTTCAGATTATTAAGTATTTCAGTGAATTATTCATTAAATGCAATAAGATTGGTGCATACATCTGCCATGGTACTATTTCCCCTGTAAGATTGGTGCATACATCTGCCATGGTACTATTTCCCCTGTAAGATTGGTGCATACATCTGCCATGGTACTATTTCCCCTGTAAGATTGGTGCATACATCTGCCATGGTACTATTTCCCCTGTAAGATTGGTGCATACATCTGCCATGGTACTATTTCCCCTGTAAGATTGGTGCATACATCTGCCATGGTACTATTTCCCCTGTAAGATTGGTGCATACATCTGCCATGGTACTATTTCCCCTGTAAGATTGGTGCATACATCTGCCATGGTACTATTTCCCCTGTAAGATTGGTGC
>WLWI01005028.1_pt1 | contig 11091 bp, 6 predicted proteins | sample 6701501 | NCBI WGS metagenome assembly WLWI01 (sample SAMN12718690, study PRJNA515312) | sponge metagenome | isolation source: marine sponge | host: Mycale hentscheli | place: New Zealand: South Island, Marlborough, Capsize Point | collected 2014-11-01
GGAGAACTAGGTGGTCGAGGAGGGTGGAGGGGGGATGGAGAAGGGGGCAGTCGAGGCGTGGGGAGGGGACGTGGAGATGAAGATAGGCCTTTGTAGGCTTGAGGATGAAGTTGTCTGATAAAAATGTTATATATAATGGCAATATTCATGCTAATAGTAGTTAATGATAATTATTAACATACTAATGTATAAATTAAGCTTTGGGAGTACAAACAAACTGTTTCCTAATTTTAATTTAAACAGTCAGAAAGATGATAACATGGACTGGACAGTTATAGCTTCACACTATGTAGGACTTACATAGTTTAGTTGATTATTATTAATAAGCTAACACAGCCTGTGCAGTTTTCATCAGTACATGCATATATAAAGTGGACTAAATACATTTTTCTGGATAATATAATAATGAAGAATATCAGTAAGCAATACTAAATGCCATAAGTAACTTTTACAATGGTAAAATACGGCTAAAATGTGCAAAATTATATACAATTACTAAACAAATTGTTTGAATGTTAACCCTGTCACAGCATTTTCCATGATATTATTAGCCAAATCAGGGAAGCCCACTGCTTTAATATTTAAAGCCTCAGCTAATTTTCTCCAAGTTCTTTCTCTGTTTCTAGTCAACCAAATTTTCAACATTTCTACGAAACTATCATCATCATTATGGATGTGCTCATACTGTATGACAGTCATGTGTGCAATTCCATATCCAACTGAAGGCCAATTTGCTTCAATTGACTCCAGCATCATACACTTCATTAAAACATCTTTAAAATTATCCAAAATGGAGAGGCTCTAATGAAATAATAAACAAATTATGACCAGCAATTATGACATATTTTTATGTTTTGTCCATACATATTATATGTGACCCATTGTTGGCAATATTAAATTGCACTTCTAAGCAATTGATTGCACATTTTTAATTAACCCTCTTCTGTATTTCACACTCTGATTTGGAATTAATGACAATTAAATATTGATTTAGGTATAAATTTACACAAACTGATGATTCTAAAACACTTTTATTGTGCTAGTTTTTTCATTTTGGGCTGATTTTTGAGAAAACACAAATCTGTAAGCTCATTGTAGGCAGCTTTTGTGGGTAACACCCATTATTGTCACATTATAATCACATGAGCAGACACTTTTTTGCTTCTAGTGGTATGCTTATGCTGGGAAGTTGACTGAGTGCTGAAAGTGGAGTTTTGCATTGAAAATATATACTGGTCTGAGTGTCTCTGGCCTGTTTAGCTTCTTCCGTGAAGGTAACATTTACTTCTATCGCTTTAATTCCTCTATACATCTTTCTTTTTAATTTCTTGAGCTTTATTTATACCTGATTAGAATAATCTAGACCTGCTAATTTGAAATATCCATAATTTGAACAGCTGCCAGATGAGCCCCACCCACTAAAGTCACATGCCACCACCTTGAGAAGCTATAATTTGTCTGCTTCATCTTTTCCACAGCTGTCTCTGTGCTACTCAAGTTGTTTCACCACAAGTAATATTGCTCTCTAAACTAAAGCTCAAGCATACTACTTTAACACTAGTTATTAAGGTAAAATGTATAACTGAACTGAGCAATGAAGCTGTCAACCATTTGGTAGTGACTATGTGTGCATTGAAAGGAATAGAAGGATGCTATTCTTGTAGCCAATCAAAACATATCAACAAACAATACATAGCAAACTATTAGAGCCGCTGTATAATCGCAATTCTATTTTTAGCACTGTTAAATGGCAAGTGTCGACAACACAAAACTTCTTCTACTTAGTGGATTATAAGAGTCTTTGAAAACTACTTTAGTTATTATTAAATAGCAAGTGCACTTGGAGTTCATTGTTCAATTCAGAGGGGTAGGAGAAAAGGAGCAGGAGGGACTGCTTCCCCACTTTTTTCCACTTCTAAGGGGGGAGGGCTTGTCTCCCATATTTCTCATTTCCTATTATAGTACAAATGTAGCCAGTGATTTAGAAAAAAAAAACTGTTTACTGTTACTTAAATTTAAATAGGGTTAAAATTTTCATTTTAGAATTCTCAACGACCTTTGGGCAAAAGGAGCAGCCAACCCATATTTTATAATTGTGGTGGCCTCAGGCCGTCCACATTTTGTTTCCTGGAGATGGTTTAAATTTATTAGCGGTATCCATAGTATAACTCATACTAGAATGTTGACAGCTACATTGTAGCTTTATTATGACTTTATTGTAGAAAACATGTTAAGAAATTTTTATTCTCTTTTACTATCCCACTCCCCTTTCAACTTTCTCCTTTTTTTTTTGTTTTGAAATTTCCACTTCAGTGGGATGCTAGACATTAAATTTGGGCTTCCAATAAACTAGAGAAGAGGAACTACTTGGAAGCTCTTGCAGTGTTCCTCTTAACATTTTACTGAGGTGTAGCTCTGGATTCTCCCTTCTTTACTTTATCTATCGTAAGGATAAAAATCACCTATCACTTGACAACCATAATAATGATGCTATGGTGATTAAACTTAATGTAGTAAATATTTTAATGGGTGTGATTTAGCTCCAAGTGCCGTGGACACCTCCCTCCCCCCCCCAATTCCAAACTGTCTTCCTCTGTCTTCTATAATGCCATCAGCTAGCAAGTTTATCCTGCTTTTGTTTAAACTGAGCTTCAACATTAGCAGGAATTATATAGCTGGGTAACGAAACGGGCAACTCTGTGGTAGTTTGAATGCTATGGCTGCCAAACTAGTGTGCCTGGTTTGTCTGATAGACACTCAGAAAGGGTGCTAACAACTTACCGAATAAGTATTTATGTCATCTGAGAGTTAAAATGGTCAGGAATAACAAAAGTCACCATCCCCAGGGCCAGGATCCTCCATTACCATCGACACTTTGTGACAGGATGACACATCAGGACAAGTAAAGGGCTTTTATATGAACAACCTTGTAGTGTGTCATAGTATTGTCTTACCATGATATTTTATAGTTAACATCACAATGCGAGATACTACTTTGTATGATTCTTTCCAGCCAGTACTCAAAGCTTTAATAAGCTTAAGAGTTTTTTACAACACTGAAGAACCCACCTACAAATGTCCTATGTTTGACACTATCTGCTTTTCCACGATTCTTGGTATGAGCAGTCTGGAAACAATCTTTAGTGGCTGATAAAAGTATTCTGAAGATTTAACATAAAGTCAGTAACATTGAGGGGAATACTAGCAGGATCTAGCCAGTAAGACTTAAGAGTGGTGAGAATGTGAGGAGTTTCACAACCGTATTGCAGCTCAAATGGAGTAAAGAAAGACGGAATTGTGGCATATTACAACTGTAGTAGATGGCTATATTATCTGGAACTTCAGGCCAGTCTTGCTGATTCTCACAGCAGTTATGGAGAATTAATTTCAAGATGGAGTTGAAAGCTCTAGAGCTGTACTTGATTTTAACACTTTAAATCATATTAGATCCCGTTGCTATATTGTTACTAGGTGTACTAACTTGGTAAGTGTGCACTATTTTTTGCCTTTAGCCATTTCTGCGAAAATGCTGATAAACAAAGTTGCTAGTGGCAACTAGGCATGCGTAAACGCGATCTAAAATAGTGTGTAAAAATTTACTGAATATATGCAGCAGTTTCACTGCAGAACAAATCTATAGCTGGACAATGGACTAATTATTAGTTAGCTTATTGTATGTGTGAAGTAACAAGCACCAATTCAGCCTAATTTTTGGATAGAATGTTCTATATTATCAAACAGCAACAATAAGATATAATAGAAAGAAGCTATAAACACAGGGATATATACTAACTAAAAGTCACAAGGCCTATATATTAAAAGCAGCTACTACATCCAGAGTTTGACAGTAGCATTAGCTTATTGCATTTTGTGACAAATTTGTCAGCTATTTCTTTCTCCACCCTTGTTAAAATTTACTAGTGCCCTGAACCAAAACAACTACTGAATCAATAATGAGAGAGCCTGTAGAAAGAATATAGATATTGACCAGTATGAAGACCCTAGCTTGTTCTTTACATCAAGATCTTCATGCTGGTTAGTATTAAAGGGTAGGTTCAGTGAAAAATTTTTCCCCTGCAAATGCCTCTAAAGCCTTCTCTAATTAGAGGTGCATATTCACTGTGCCAAGTATTACTTGTCCAATCTCAAGAATTGCATAGTAATAAGCCTTTAAAATATGGCAAAACAGATAGTGGTTAAAGCAATCTAACCGCATTAGGCTGATCACTTGTAATATTCTATGGTTATTTTGAGCAATCTAAGGAACAGAAAAAAAATTTTCAAAAATATAATTCAACGATTCAACAGTGTAATAATAAGAGTACTTGCAGTGGCGTCGTGAATATGCGCACCCAAGATCAAATTCATGTAGTGACCATTAATAATCACATACATTTACAGGAAGTAGGTAAAGGGTGCTTTAATGTATTGGATAAAGTGTGTGAATGGTTCTTGATCTTCCTTCTTGTGGCACCCAGGGAGGTGTGGCTAAATGGGTGTGGTTTCTTGTCATGAAGAGGCCCAGACCGACCTAAAAAAATTGTATGAGTTGCCAAAAATGCTATGTTTTGAGTAGCTAATTATAAAAAAGAGCAAACTATAACAAACATACATACAAGCATGTGCAAAAAATAATAAATGAATAAAAAATTAAAAAATTTATAAAGGAACAAAGATAAAAATGACTACTTATTTAGGGAGCTAGCTATAGCTAAATCAATTGCAATATTTTTCTTTGGTATTGTCAGACAAATTGGTAAAACCAACAGTTATGTTTTCTAAAGCATGAGCTAATTTACTCCATGTTCGTTCTCCATTTCCAGTCAGCCATTTCTTCAACATGTCTTTGAAACAGCCGTCAACATTATGGCTGTGCTCATACTGTATGACATTCAAGGTTTGATAATCCACTTCCAACTGAAGGCCAATGTTCTCCCATTTGACTCTGGCATCAAATGCTTCTTCAAAGACAACCCTAAACTCTTTTATACTGAGGGAGTCTAAAATATATAATTAAAAAATTATGACCAATAAACTGTACATTTTAAATTTTGTATTGTTTTAAAAAAAGCCTGTGAAATTGATGAGAAGATAGAGGGAGGGAGGAAGAATATTTTATTCCTTTATCAACACTTTTTAAGTTTTTAAAAGCAGATACTTTGGCCCATGTTTTAATGCCTGAACTTAAAATGCATTTAATCAGTCAATATAATGGTGTATTATAAGAAAAATTAAAGGTAATGGCAGTAAAAATGATAGTTGAAAGCTAAAACAATATTCTAATGAATTTTCTTTCTTATTTTCTCAAAGATAATATTCATTCAGTGATTTACCAGAAATTACAGAAACTTTTTAATAATTAAAGTGGCAAAGAACTCTGAATGATGACTAGAAAAGAAACTTCTAAATGTGTTTTATGAAACTTACTTGAATCACTTTGAATACTACTTCTATGCATTATAGTAGGATCAGAATCTGTCAAATTTGAGGATAAAATATATTCCTAATACTATGTACTTCTTACATGGTAGATCGTATGGACTCATCGTTAAATGGTCTTTATCTTGACGTCGTGTTAGATTAAACTTTACTGTATCTGAAGAACCAGGTTTAATGCGGAGCCGATACTTTAGAAGAGGAGGAGAAGCGTTAACATAATTTTTGATTTCAGCTTTAAGTAGAAATGTGCAATCAGGTTCATCCAAATTAACATCGGATGGGCCAATTTCCCCACATATGGTCAATTTAGTGTCCGTGGGATTAAAGCGAGTAACAAAACTAGACACTAGTTGAACTTCTTCTTTATACTCTTCCTTGATAAAAGTCTTTACACCTTGTCTGAAAGTGTTGCAATTCTTTACAAGTGATACATAAAGGTTCCAACACTGCTCTGACAACTTAATATATGAGAGGGGGCCCCATTTTTATATATAATTCTGCTGCACAGAATATTCGCTTTTTAGAGCTGTGCTGCCTCACTACTATTTTATATACCAAATTTTTTCTAGTAACCATCTCCTTGTGCCATTACTTCCAGATTCACAGTCACTAATGTTAATAAGGTGTAAATGGTTTTTAATTTTACAAATTACAAACGTGCAGACTGATGAATTTTTTTATGTGACAAGGAGAAGTGGGGGTTACCCATGAGGCATCTGACTGAATAATGCTTTTAATTCCATAATAGGTAAGAAACTCCTTCATGTACCCGTGTTGGAAATAATATTCTCTCACAAAGTAGAAAGCTATGAAAAGCAAGTTTGCTACATATCAAGTTGGGGATTAAGTGTTTTGAAAGAAATTATTTAATAGATAGATAACAAAAAATACTTTTCACTATACTAGAGGTTATGACAGACATACTTCAGTGTAATACATTGTTAATGCATCTGAACTTACTCTTCTTGTAAAGAACATACTTTCTACTCACTTAGTACATATTTGGTTGTTTTATACAGCTATTTAACTTATTCTAAATAATGTTTGTTTCAATCAGTGTAAATAAAACAAGCTACTTGGAATGAAATAGAATAAGTGCATTTATAGAACAATCTTATACCTAAAATGACAGACCTTATCATGTAGACTGTTGAACAAAACAATTGTTCACTACAGGCTGTAAGATTCCTGAAGACCCACAAGAAAAGCATTATGCAAGAATCTAATTATCAACTTAAAAAAAACCCTGATAACTGAAGACTGATTCTCTTATATTTACTCATAGTTATCCAACATGGGCTATACTAGATAATTTCAAATATTATGTGAGTAACTAAGTGTAATAAACTCAAAGGCAGCTGCATGAAACAAATAGCTAGACCGATTCAGTATAGGAGGGTGTTTAGGTTAAAAATAAATGAAGTTCATTGTTCTATTTTTGTAAGCGTTCACAAACGGAATTTGTAAGTCTAAAACGTATCCTCTTCAAAAAGTCCTTCGCATGATTTAAATGCTTGAATGCTGAAGCGGTGAAATCGTCCCCGGTAGAGTCCAGGTGAACTTGTTGAGCTTGCTGGCGGAAGAACTTATTCAGTTCAGCCTCGTTCAGATTCTTTGGATCAAGCCCGAGTATTCCACACGCCCAGCGAGCTTTAATTTCCTGATTTTTTGCAGTTGTTGGGTCCGCCATGACTTCTTTAGTGTCATTCAGTATCCGCAAAATTTTTTCTTTGTGTTCAAAATTGGGCAATATTGCTTGCAGTTCTTCAATAAATTGGTTGATTTGTTTGATAGCATTTTTAGAAAAAAAGAAGTTGGAGCCAACACCTTGAAATTCTTCAAGTTTGGACTCCAATACCCGAGTTTCTTTAGCTATATCGTCGTTATAAACGGAAAGTTTTTCCTCCAACTTCTTCCTGCGAGCAGTGCGGTCCTGGTCGTGCAAGCTTATTGTCTTACTAACGTTATCATAGTAGATCTTGCTAACGGTGTGGTCACTGTAACTGTGGGAACAATGAGTACACTTTCCACTTTGAATTTGGGAGCAGGCTCTGACAGATATGAAAGTGAACCAGCAATCACACGGCAGGTGGCAGTTACGATGACATACAGAGCAAGTGAGATTTTTTTTCTCAGAGTCCTTTGTTACCGTCTCTGTGTAAGTTAATTCTTTCACGTGACTCTCGTAGGAACCTACATCTTCAATTAGCTTACTAATTTCATCCTTGTTCTTGTAGTGTACTTTCAATTTACTAAAACAGACTTTGATGTTATCAACCGCTTCCTGAAATTCACCGAATTTCAAGGTCCTTGCTGGTTTGAAAGATTTGATAACTTCAAATATGTTATCTAAAATCTCATTACTATCTTCGAATTCCCTCCTGAACTTTTTCTGTTCCTTTGGGTTGGGATCCTTTGTGTCGGTACTTTTTCTGTAGCTTTCATATCTGGAATACGAATTGTCTAGCTTAAATTGATGCTTAACAGGAATAGACAATTGAAATTCTTCTTGTAACAATTTTGGTTCGAATTTTAAACTAAACTCGTCTCTCGTGAACGTAAATACTACTATAATATTTCGTATAACACTCGGTGGCAAAATAGAAACAATCTGAGTTATGACGTCTTTCATTGCTATAGTCAAACGAACCTGCGTACCATTAATAATCAAGCACACGCAATTTATGTAAAGCTCTTTTCTTAATATGGCAATAATATTAGCTGTATTCTTCTTTGTTTGATCATCCCCTCTTGTATCGCCAAACCCCGGAGTATCAATAATTTCAAGGCTGAAGTCACCGTATTTTGCTGTATATATGCTAGATTCTGTAGTGTCACTCTCCCAAACTTGCTGAATAGGTCTTGTCACATGGCTTTTTACAAAGGAAGACACCTGGTCCAAAATATAATCTTCTTTACCAAATTGCTTACCATAATTAAGAAGCAATTGTAAAAAAGAAGTTTTACCAGATCCAGTCTCGCCTATCAAATGAAGACTGAGGTTTAGACTCAGCTTGAGAACTTTCATGCTTACTTGCCATTTTCGTTCGCAGTTTTGTGTGGGGGCAAAGCGTTGAAGCTTATGTACGGGTCACGACAGATACGGAATGCGCGTGCGCGTTTTTGCGTCAACACCATGTCAACTCCATCAAGTAATGGGGAATACCCACTGGATTTAAATTTGATGGAACATGCTGAAAGAAATTGGTTATTTATATCTTCCTGAAAATATTCATGGTGCTTCACCTAAAGAACACTTCCAAGAGAAGCTCCAGATTAACATGAAATAATGTTTGTGCATAGTGTGCATATGTATACTAATCACTTCATAATCTTAAACCCTTTACAGCCTGAAATATTGGGAAAGAATTGTAGGAATAGCGCTTCAATTTTTCTTTAGAATTTATAAATCACAAAATCCACAAGTTGCTATAGTTACAAAATAATTCATACTAAATCACATTGTTACACTGACTTTCTATGGCAGTATTGTGTTCTCTTGTACCTTTTATACTCTTAATGAATAGGTTTGTTGACATTTACAATACATCTGCTATGTCAATATAGCTACAATCAGGGAGAAACTGCCCCCACCCCCTAATATGGCCTTGTGTACCAATAAAGTTTTACTATGTAATGTTCAGGACAGCCTTAAAATAGCATGTTTATCTGAAACGTAGTTAAAGGCAAGTTTAACCTTCGAATTTCATTGAATTAGAAAGAGGTGTAACTTTAGTAATATAAACTACAAATTATTCACTTTTATGATAGGCCTTCTATCAATTCCAATATTGAGTACTTAGTGTTTTCTAACTAAATGCTGGCCAAGTCTACACGAATATCCCTCATGAATATCAATTTTAATATTGATATTTGTTGCTTTAATATTATAACTATTCAAGTAAATAGAAAATGATCCTTCATTTTTAACAACGACTAACTGGAGTAGTTTTAAAGCATTGATCTAGCATGTTGTTAGAGGTGTGGCTAGATGCCAAGAGCTCTGATGAAGACTGGTCCTTACTCTTTGCAAATGAAATATAATTGGGGAAAAACAATGAAAGGAAAAATAACATCAAACGAATGTAATGAAATTTACAGGGACTGTAGCAATGATGATTTATAGTAAAATACACAAAAAACTAATATTTTTCTCGTTGGTCCTAAACAGTCCATAACAAAAGGGAAGTTAATCTATTGTACAGATCACATAAAAAGCCTAATTCCTCTTACTGTTCTGTCTAGCTACCAGGTTACCAATCCTTGCTTGACTTGCTAGCTTACCAGATAATGATCAGACTAATTAACTCTGGTGGTAACAACCAACATCATAATGCTCCATTATAGGGATTATTACAATGTGTATAGCAACTGCTAACTTTAAGATAGCCATGTAGCTCAGTATGTTAAGAATATTGGACACTCGCTCAAAGTAATTGTTATGACAACTATAAAGCATTTTTGCAAATATGAAGTTAGGAATTAGAGTGTTTTGAAGAAGCAGCTGATTTAATCTTACAGAGTAGCTAGACTGCATATTATGTATTTATTTTTATTTTGTAGGGGAGCCCCGCAGTAGTTGTAAATTACCGCAGGGGTGATCCACCCGCAGATGATCTACCTCATCCTGGTAAGGGTCGAAGGACCAGAAGAAGAGTAGAGTCCGTGAAGCTGTCTACTTGCCGTGACGCGAGCTTGAATCGCACGCAGCCGCTGGCTTCCGCTTGCAGCCTTGTTTGATAGCTAGAAAAGCGCGTACTCTCTAACGTTGTTAAGCGCTAGAGTCGGCAGTGGTGGACTGTTTAAGCTTCTTAAAGATTATGATTACAGGTTCAGTATATTAGTGAATGGCTAGAACTAAAGAGCTATGGGTAGTAGTGAGTGGTCATGAATATGATTAAGTGAATGGTAATGGGCATACATACATAGGTGATAACGAGGTGTTGATTGATAAGTGGCTAAGTTCTATCTTTAATTGTCTGTACTGCGGATTGAATTTCTTCTGTCTTTGTCTGGGTTAAGTCCCAGACATCCTCCGGGGCTGGGTTGAAAGAGTATCATCGTTCTTGGGGAATTCTTCAGAGATGAATGGTATGATTCTGCACACTGGGCGAGTGTAAGTCTTTCCATGACATCTGAGTGTGACGGCACGAACTTCACCGTCGTCCCCTGGGTGGACTTCCTCAATCTTTGCCAAGGGCCAGTCTCTAACTCGGAGGGTCTCATCCCGGACAAACACTATGTCATTTACTGTCAAGCGTCTGCCAGTACGAGCCCACTTTGAGCGCTGGGCGCACGAGGCCAGGTATGAGGTCATCCACTGGCTCCAGAGGTCGGCAGCTAGTCTGCTGGCGAGGTTCCATCTTTTCAGACTGTTTATTTTTCCTGTTGGTGGTTGAGGAGAAGGTGGGGCCACGAGAGGACGGCCAATGAGAAAGTGGCCAGCTGTTAAGAAGCTTCCTTCTGTGGCTTTGTCCGAGTGCAGGGGCTGCAGAAGTCGAGAATTAAGGATTGCTTCAGACTCTAGCAGCACAGTCATCAGTTCATCGAACCGTAGAGCATGAGGTTGTAAGTTCTTTCGGAGGAGTAGCTTCATCGATTTCACAGCCGCCTCCCAAAGTCCACCGAAGTGGGGCGCTCTGGGAGGGATGA
>WLWI01005031.1_pt1 | contig 11089 bp, 6 predicted proteins | sample 6701501 | NCBI WGS metagenome assembly WLWI01 (sample SAMN12718690, study PRJNA515312) | sponge metagenome | isolation source: marine sponge | host: Mycale hentscheli | place: New Zealand: South Island, Marlborough, Capsize Point | collected 2014-11-01
ACTTTCATCATTGAACTATGAACTTTATGTACGCACGAGTATTCATTTATACTTTCATCATTGAACTATGAACTTTATGTACGCACGAGTATTCATTTACACTTTCATCATTGAACTATGAACTTTATGTATGCACGAGTATTCATTTATACTTTCATCATTGAACTATGAACTTTATGTACGCACGAGTATTCATTTATACTTTCATCTTTGAACTATGAACTTTATGTACACGAGTATTCATTTATATTTTATCATTGGCAAGCGAGACACTTACAGGGGCAACACAATTGAAAATCGGGGATGTTTGTTTATTTATACATATGTTTGGACGTACATTTGTAATTTTGTACTTTGACCCTCGCGTTTTTGTGTTAGATATGTGGTCCACCCCGTCCCAAATTGCACTAAACAGAATCCTCTGGTTTATCGATCAGTACCCGTATCACCCTAGAAATTGAATTGTTTACCTTTTTGAATTCTTTTGCGGGTGCAGTTAAAACGTGAAAACTTAAGGGACTTCCATTTCTATTCGAGTTAGTGGCGGTGGTAAGTCAATGCGCTCTTTGTCATGGTTATAAGCCGTGCGCAACAGTATTTACTTGAAAATACATTGTCCACTAGACAACCACGAAGGTAAGTCTGTGTAAGTGCATGTCCAGTTGTGTCAAAGCATTGTGTGTTACAACCACTACTTAGCTAAAGAATATCACAAAGAAAACGTTTAAATAACGTGTATTGTTTTGTTGTTGTTTTTTTCCTTTAATTCAAGCAGTTGCAGAGAGTTGTTACTATGGCACTGAAATCCCTTTACCGTGTATGCGAAATTAAAAAACTGGACCTTATTTCAGTAGCTTCAGTGTTAGAAGTCAAAATATAAAAATAGTATAGTCTTTAGGCTCGCTCGCCATTTGTGCTCAAGCACATCACTAGTATGATACTCAATCACTTAATACAATAATTTTAATGTCTATATGTTTATTTCACCTTCAATATCAAACATGGAAGCGAGCATGATAGAGATTTTTCTAAAAGTAGGTCTGTCACCAGGCTCCCATTCCCAGCAGTGCCTCATGAGATCATAGACTTGAGCTGGACAATCTTCAGGACATTTCATGAGATAGCCTGTCTTCAGCCGCTCAAAAATATCTGAATTCTTCAACTCCGGATATGGTAACATGCCGTATGCATATACCTCCCACATAAGGACACCAAATGCTGAAAATCACATGACAATTAAGAATGGTTACACCCACTAATTAGTACTTGTGAGGGAGGAGTGTTGTACTATTGACATGAACTTCTGGACTCACTTTTATTGTGAAAATCATGTGTGTTTATTGTCGTTGTTTTTTTACAATTGGCATGCCCTTGTGGTAAGCGAGTGAGAAACTTTGGGTCACAAAATCAAAGTCAAGAATGTTTGTTTGAATATATGTTTGAATGTATGGATGTCCTTTTTTGTACTTTCACCCTCACATTTTTGTGTTTGCTTGGTGGTTGACCATATCCCAACTCTATTAAATGGAATCTTTTGCTTACGATCTTTACCCATACTATCCAAGGAAATTTAACTGTTTACCCCTTGGGATTAGGCAATTTCTAATTATTATCTGCAAATTTTGTGGAAAACAATAAGGTCTTATGAACCTATTGGGGTGCTCCTAAATAGGCCTGAGAACCTTGCCTCCATAGATGTCCAGAAACGCCGTAAATTGTCCATCCCATCCAACAGTCCCATGGGACAGTGGGACATGCCACGGAATGTCCACCTGTCCCTCTACAGATGCGTGTGTGTCCCACTGTCCATCTCATCCCATGGTCCACATGCATCTGTAGAGGGACAGGTGGACATCCCGTGGAAAGTCCCATGGGGCTGTGGGATGGGATGGACAATCCCATGTAATCCCATGATCCCATGGGACCGTGGGATAGGATGGACAATTTACAGCATTTCTGGACAGTCCTCGAATCTTGAGCGGACCTGTGAAGCTCTTGACGCTAGTGAACCTTTACCGGTTTGTCTACCCTACCTGTTCTCCATCCCACCACACACACATGTGTACCAACCACACATACACAGCACAATACACACATTCATTCATGTATACACACATTTACGTGACTATGCACAGGAAGCTCAGGCTCAAAACAGCACACACAAATGTCGGGTATAGATTGATAAATTTCTCAAAAGGTATTAAAGAAGCCTGTGGATTGAAATGGTTGGGTCATGTATGTCAGCAATGCTTGAAGCTACAGCTATGAAGCTTGGGCTGCTCAATATCTTGATGCTGACAAACATGTAAGTGCAATTTTTATGGGGTCCACATTGTGTCCAATGTTCCTGTGCATAGTCAAATATTTATATGCATACGCACAAATATACGAATGTATGTACATTTACACAAACTTACCCCAAACATCTGATTTACTGGAGAATAGATAAGAATGGGCAATGTCGGGTGCTAACCACCTGAGGGAACACATGGTCCGACTTTCAGCAATAAAAATACCATCTTCTGTCCTATGACTAAACCCAAAATTTCCAACTTTAATGCAAAGATGGTCATCCACATAGCAGTTACCAGCTCTCAGATCTCTAAATTAACAAAGATGAAGAAAACATATCTGATTAGAAATTCACAGTCATGAAATCTCTATGTGAGTTTCAGCATTTTCATTAACCTTTTTGGCTTTCAGTCTTCTTTGTAATAAAAAAATGGGGTGAATAATAGTCAACTAAGTTAAATTATAAGGATGTAGCTAGGTACCTTGCCCATTATTGATTACCATTAACCCTTTGGACACTATACACCATTATATGTGGGAAGGACAGACCCACATTCTCCAATTTAAAAAAATCTCTTCAAAGGTATCAATTTTATTTGTGTGTAGAAGAGGCACTGCACTCCATTTTACAACATCATTCAAGCAGGATGCATATTTTTTTTAATTGTCTGAAATCAGGTATCAAGAATTCTTTTTCAACTGACAATTCCAGGGTACCCAGTACTTAATTTTTTATTGACTACGAACTTCAAACACTAAGAATAGAAAATATGAAGCCTATAGAGAGTGAGACAGTATTTTAGAAGGATATAGATCAAGTTTTTCCACTGGAGATTACGAGTAATTGACTGGTCTTATTCCTAGTCTCCCCAAAACCTGCTGCTGTTTGTTTGTTATATGGCTATAGCTGCCTACACTTGATGGTTGGCTGATTAGTTTAAAGTTTTGTGGTTGTTTGTGGTAGAATTTCAAAATCCAATTGAACTAAAAGATTCCCAAAGTGCTGAAGAGTATCGGCATTGAAAGGGTTAGAAACTAATCTTGAACTTCTATGTCCCACTGTCATGTTATTTCCATTCATGCTTTCACCTAGGCATATAATGTGTACTTTTCATAACTTCTTAGCCTCTTCATATTTCTACTTACCTATGAATAATTTTTTTAGCCTCCAAGTATGTCATAGCAGTTACAACTTGCCGCACAATATCCAAAAGAGCGTCCGATTCAATATTCCGGCCATGAGGACCTCTCAGATAATTATTAAGGTTACCTCTGGACATGTGCTCTGTTATGATGTAGAAAGGTGGATCTCTACTGCATACACCTACTAACTTTATCACATTGGGATGAGAAATGACCTTCATTATTTCTACTTCATTTACAAACTCTGTCAGTTCCTAAATATACACACAAGAATGCAATACTTAATAAACACGCAAATTGCTTACGTTGACCAAAGAAAACCCTCGAACACAGTTCCAGTGGAATATGATGGTCATTGCAAAGTGGATTTAATGGTGTGTCTGAGGAATAATGTGATTGAGAAATAAGGTTTCTCTCTTTATCGAAGTGTAAATCTCAACGCTTGAACGAAACCTTTCACAAGTATGTACAAGTATTATCACTCAAGAAAAAGTAAATGGTATTGTGGGAACACCTTCCCGCAATAGGAAGGAAGGAAGAAGATAGAAGAAAGGGACTTGTGTGCATACGTGTACATGCATGCGTACTTTCATTGTGCTATATCAAGAACTATGCTACTAGTCTATTTTTATAAGTCAGCCATTCATTGTTCGTGCCTTTGTGTGTCAGATGGCAGGGTCCCCGAATATGTACTGGGCATGCTCAGCTGTCTTAGCGTATGTGGCAGGGGGGGGGGGGGGGAGGGGGGGGGGGGGGGGGGGGAGGGGGAGATTTGGCAGTTACCGATAACCACCTCTTTCAAATTAATAATATTCATACCCCATGGGGTCTTGTGTGATCTGTGTCATATCACACTTCACCTATTATTTCTTTCTTGTATGATACTTTATTCAATAAGATGAATTTTTAACTGCTATTTTAGTATTTAAACACAATTAGCAAGTTATTTGACAATCATAATGTTATTTTGATTCGGCATGAAATGAAGGTAACTAAAATATTCAATTTATTTAAGAAAGCAGACAAAAAGAGATTGGTATAGTATATGACACGCCTCCATGAAAAATGGGATTATTGCCTTCAAACAGAAAAAACTACTGAGACAAAAACACTGTATTGCCAATAAAATACACTTTATTAGATTTATGTGCTAGCTTACTGTTTCACTAATAATTATCCTTCAGTGTGCATGTGCTAGAGGGTTACAGTTATCTCTTTGTCATTCATTCATTCACTCTGTCAACAGTGGATCTCAAGATGGCGGACTTGTAAGCCCTGAGTGAAGTAACTCCGACTAGATAACGATTTAAATCCCCACTTTATTATCAGCTTAGTTTTAGAAAAATGAGAGAAAAGGCAGACACTACGGTCAATGCTGCTATATGGCCACACCCATTCATTCATTTACCTGCCATTTAGAACAACCCGTGATCATGTGAGCATACAAATTTTATCATGCCCGGTTCAGATTTGTTCTGTAGTTCCAGTAAGTGCTAATCTTTATTTTGTCCTTCCTTACAGTATGATTATTTATACAACTCACTGTGAAGGGCTTAATTGTCACATAAGTAAAATTCTTCTTGAAGACTGCCTCATATACATCCTTTAATTGTCCCACTCCTATTTTGGTTTTTAGCTGAATATCCATTCTGTTCACCTCCCACTTGTTTACTTCCTGTAATGGACTATGAGGGCCAGTCTTATGTAGATAAGGGGCAGGATGATTCAGACAAGTTCTCAACCCATTTGAATCCTTGGAGTGGTGCTCTACCAATTCTGACAAACTGTCAAATTTTGAATTGAGTCTGACAAAGTACTTGGAAGTGTGTGGATCTTCACAAATTATGTAATGGTAGACTTGCCCATTACACTTCAGAGAAATATAGTATTGGCCAGGATTGCTTATACTTCCTCGAATCAGAAAGGTCCCATTGATGCCACTGCTGAGAGATAGTTCTGCGCCAGCTCGTGTGATATTTCCATGGTACCAGGGGAACCCATATGGAGGGATATTTATAGACGAGGTTGGTACCCAGCCTATCTGATCTTGGCTGTTGGTGACCTCACACATGTCGCCCTTATCACTCCTGCGAATAATCTTAATCTTATCACCCTTCTTGACAGAGAGCCCATCAACTCTGTCTGTGATGAAGTTGTATTTCATTTCGTATAGTTTAGCCTCAGTGGAGTTTTCCGGAATTTCAGATAGTTCTTCTTCAGGACCAGAAGAGTCGTCCAGAAGAGCTTCCCTTTTTGATACATATAATACTTTAGAACCAAAAGTGTCATCCTGAGATTGAAGAATGTCAGGTGAATTCCTGTTTTGTGAGGTACTGGGCACATCCAGCATGCCATTAGCCACACCTTCTACTCCACCCACATTGTGGTCTTCATAATCATTACTAGAAGGGAATTCTGTAATACATATACATATAAAACTAAATGTTTGATCTTGCATGAGGAAATGTGTAACAGAATTGCATGCCTAGTAAAAAAATAACGGTATAGTTTAATAGAAAAATTATGGCTTCGCATAGCTAAATTTCTTCTGTCACAATAGTTTCATCGTTTCCATGGCAAAGTTAGTTTCAAACTTGAAATAAAAGGCAAATTAGTTTATTATAGTATAAGAAGTGATGTTAGCCATTACAAATTGTAACTAGTGGTATACTTGAGCACAAATGGCGAGTGAGCCTCCATCGTTAGGTTACATAAAGTTACAGTATTGAGATTATTTTTATCTTCTAACACTCCTGTGACTAAAACGGTCGAGTTTTTAAACTATGTACATATGGTAAAGGGGAATCAATGCCATAGTAATCACTTGACAGAACTATATGACAAAAAAGCTATTATATTTATTTGCTACTAAAATGTTAACATTGTGCTATTCTTTAGCTAAGCAGTAGCTGTAACGCACCGCACTCTCACACATGCATGTTTACTGAACATACCAACACAAGACTTACCTTCGTGCTTAGACTATTGCAGTGTTGGGTCAAGCCCAGTTGAGCTTAAGCCTTTTTGAGCTTGAGCCCAGGTTTGTCAAGGGCTTGAAGAGGCTTGAAGCCCATTTCATAAAAATGGTCAAGAGCTTGAGCTTGGACTTAAGCTCTATCACAAAATATTGGGCTTGAGCTTAAGCTCAATTGATTGATAGCTGTTTGAATGGAAGCAAAGAATCAATATTAGTAGACAATAACACTTTCCCATTTTACCTAATAGGCTATTAGCCACAGCCAACATTAGTAACTTTTATTAATAAAGTCATTTCCTTTTTGTTTATTGAATTATGTAATTTTCAATGTTCTTTCACAATATAATGAATAATAAAGAATATCAACTTCTGAATAGAGCTTGAGCTTGGACTTAAGCCTTTAAATAAATACTTGAGCTTGGACTTAAGTCCAATTCGAAATTGATGGGCCTTGAGCTTAAGCTTAAGCTCTAAAAATCTATAAAGGCTTGAACTTGGACTTAAGCTCTCTTAACTACAGGGCTTGACTTAACACTGGACTATTGGACAATGGATATTCAGGTAAGGAACAATACTGTTGCGTAGGACGGATACTATGAAAAATAGCACATGAACTTACCACCGCTACTAATTTAAATAAAAAATGAACTCTGGTAAGTTTGTAGCTAAGTTTTAACTGCACCCACAAAAGAATTCAAAGTATTAAACAATTCAATTTCTTTGAGTGATACGGGTACAGATCGATAAATCAAAGGATTCTGTTTAGTGGAGTATGGGACGGGATCGACCTCCAACAAACACAAAAATGTGAGGGTCAAAGTACAAAATGACATAGCTACATATGTCGAAACATATGTATATACAAACAAACATCCTCAATTTTTTAATATGTTAGCCCAAACAGTGTCTCGCTAGCTCACCAATTAGAAGCACTCTCTTTCACAAGCTTTTTTTTTTTAACAGTACAGAATTTAAAAATATTTGGCTCCCACCGGGGTTCAAATACAGGACCACTTGCTTAATGCACAAGCATGCTGCCACCAACCAAAAGGCAACTAAACATTTCAGTCTTAAACAGATCAATGCAAATTTTCCTTTTTCAAGAATTCTTTTTATCAACACTTAAAACGTTCCCACGTTTAGAATAAAAGACAAATAATCCCTTTCCTTTATAAAATTCATTAATTAATTTGTAGCTAGCTAGCCCAGCAGCAGCACCCTGTATTCATTTCCTTTCATCATCACCATATGCCCCAAAATTTAATTTCACTCATCAGCAGATCACTATATGCCTCTAAACTTTCACTGTTAGAGGTAGGGATCTGGGCACTATGCTAATGAAGAGCTGATACTCGAATTTCTACAAGCTAGGGCTTTTTCACCTTCAGAGCTTCAGCCGCGCAATTCTATCTACATACCAGTTGGTTGCCTGTTAAATTGCTCTCAACCGGATGTAAACAAACCGCACCCCATATGCTATACACGCTAAAGTATTGTTCCCCATGAATCGTGGGGAATGGAATGAAATGTTCTATGGATGGTGACCGGACCCTTTCATTCACCGTGCGGTCGGTAGGTAAAGGGTCTTGCTCGCGAGACTACCAAATATTGTGTTTTTAAGTGGGAGTCTAATAGAAATCCGAGGTCAGGGACTCATTCTAGAGAACAGAAGTAGTTATTTTCATTTTGTTATTGGCCTTTAAGTCAGGTGTAAGCAGAAGTCTTGGTATGGAATTTATTAGTGCCATAGAACTGATCAAGATAGCTACAACACGTTATTAAAAAAAAAATGTAGATTTCACACGCATGAGTAAAGTATGTAATGCCTTATTACTTTTCCAGAATGCTAGCACGCTCAGGAAAGTAGAGATTATATCCATTTTTAAGACCAGTAGGAGTCTCCCGTGTTCACACGCATGAGTAAAGTACGTAATGCCTTATTACTTTTCCTGAATGCTAGCATGCTCAGGAAAGTAGAGATTATATCCATTTATAAGACCAGTGGGAGTCTCCCGTGGTGTGGGGGGGTTATAGGACTAGCCTACACAATGGAGCGCTAAGTAGTAAGAGGTAAAACCGAGGTTAGCTAGGACGACTTGTTAGACAGTTCGTCCAATTCATTTGAAATCATCTCTCCAAAACTTCACCCACGTTATCCCTCACAGAGCACGGTCTCCTGCAGGTAACTATGCGTGGGTGATATAGAAATCAAATAAATGGATGGGGCTGAGTGTATGCATGACACATTGAGAGTCTCTTTATAGTCAAGAAGGGATTAGCTCTGAAGAAGGTGTAATTGACATTAAACCAGCAGTAGCCAGCTGATGCACTGAAGCAATAAACTTCACTTGTTCGTTGTTTTTTTCTGAGTAGCTAGCTATTCAATTTTGTTGTTGTAACTACTGATTTAGCTAAATGGTGTTGAAACATAATAGTAAAATATCAAGACCATAAATAAAGATGATGCTTGAACAAACGCATTGTATGGCCTGACGTATCAAAAATAGCTTCCTACCCCCCGGCACACAAATGACTAGTTACCCAAAATATCTTAGTAATAAAACGAAACTCTTCTATAGAGCTAGTATATAATTTTTCCCACCATCCTTTTTTAAATTACCAAGAAAATTACTTCAGAATTTAGTACAACCAGGAGGGAACCTGAAACTGGTGAGGTCACTTGAAGCACCCAGATATGAATCAATAAAGGTGTCCTAGCTAGTTCATACTGGGAATATGTAAGGTAGACTAGGAACAAGAAGTTAAAAGACTCAGTAAACTTGGGAGAACCTTTCACAGGACAATTTTAATAACGACATCACCTTGATTATCAGACTAAGTTATTTGACATGGAGCCCAACCCTCTCCTCCAAATATCTATAACTAGCTACCTGTCGTCTCAGACTTGACGTCCTTCTCGTCTGCACTCAAACCTTCTTCACTCATGACTTAACACCAGTAGTGGACTGCAGCTAGTAAACTAGTTGAGTACGCCACTCCGGAGCTGCGGATATTGGAGCGGTGCCGCCCACCACTATTGCTTAACTAGGCACACGCCCACTTTTATAGCCTTCTATTCACTTTAGCAAGCAATACGATCAGATGGTCGGCTGAAAAGAAATCCTCAAATATTACAGAGTCAAAGCATGACTTGTGTGCCAAGGCGTCATTGTAAATAGCTAGTACTAGTGAGTTAGAGGCACATACAATGTTTATCTACCAGTTGCCACCAAGCTGAGTTCAATTGCACGTATTCATTCCATGCAAACCTCCATGCAAGCACTGCGCATGCGTTTCTTCACAGTCAGCCCCACCCCCAACCAGCTCATTAATAGAGTAGCAGCATGAAGCTTGTAGCAATTGCTGCGTGGCTGCTCTGGACCGCAGCTACTGCGGAGTCGCAAGACCAGCAAAACGTTTTGCTAGTGGTAGTAGATGATGGCGGCTTTCAGAGTCCAGTTTACGGCAACACTCAAGTGGACACGCCTAATCTTGAAGCCCTAGCCAAGAGAAGTGTGGTGTTCAAGAATGGCTACACCTCAGTCAGCAGTTGCTCTCCTAGCAGGTCTGCCATTTTAACAGGTATGTCCTATATAGATAGTGAGTAAGATGGTAAGCAGTATTTTCAAACATTCAAGAGACCCTCATTGTTTCAACAACTAGAGAGCACAACTATTATCAATAGCATGCCAGGTACTGTGAAAATATCCCTTTAATATCATTACACAAATGTTACCCATAAGCTTTAACCAACTAGAATCCATATTAAACTGTGTTGAGCTGTGATGTGATAATGTCCCAGGTCTGCCCCAGCATCAGAATGGAATGTATGGACTGAACCATCAGGTCCACCACTTCATGTCCTTCGATGATGTCATGAGTCTACCACGAATCCTCAACCAGTCCGACAGCCACTGGTACGGAATGATAGGCAAGAAGCATGTAGGACCTTCCTACGTCTACCCTTTCCCATTCTCCTACACTGAGCTGGACGGATATGACCTGAACCTAGTGGGTCGTAATATCACATTCATGAACGAGAAGATGCAGGAATTCCGGAAGCTGGCTCAAGAGAAAAAGAAGCCATTCCTCCTTTACATGGCTTTCTTTGATCCACCGGTGTGGGGGCAATTTGGGGAGTCTCCAGACATTTGAACTATGAATATAATTACAGTCTATAACTCAAGTACATCATGTGATATTCATTGCCCATTTTGAAGAGGGTGTAGACACATTGGGTAAAAGATTAATTTTTGACCAACATTCACTTTTTGCAGGCATGAATTTGCGCATCCACAGGAGGGTGACCTTTACCAGATGTTTATTTGAAAGTACTAAGTAATAGTTAGAGCATAAGTGCTTGGGTACTGGTGCATTTAGTGCACTGAAGCCCAAGGGCCGTAGGCCCGAGGGCTTTGTGCACTAAATCCACCAGTACCTAAGAGCATGCTCTAACTATTTTAGATCCCGTTTACCCAGGCCTGCCCAGTTTCCTCTAGCAACTTTCTTTATCAGCATTTTCGGTGTCAAGCGAATTCTTCCATGTTTCAGGCCCAAAATTAAAATTCAATTAAAATTCAATTGAAGCACGCCAGAAAGTTTACTTTAGCAAGTTTACTTTAGCATTGTAGCTGCCAGCTGTTATCTCCAGATCTAACTCTACCTGGGCTGCTCTGC
>WLWI01005032.1_pt1 | contig 11089 bp, 8 predicted proteins | sample 6701501 | NCBI WGS metagenome assembly WLWI01 (sample SAMN12718690, study PRJNA515312) | sponge metagenome | isolation source: marine sponge | host: Mycale hentscheli | place: New Zealand: South Island, Marlborough, Capsize Point | collected 2014-11-01
CAACAAACTGTGGTAGTGAAGATATCTAGCATGGAATCAACCATATTACACTTGTCAGATTGATATGGCTAGATATTTCACTCTCAGGCTTTATTTTCACTTGCCTCTGGTCCTTGAAAATAACTTAATGAAAATAAGTTAGCCTGCTCATGAAATATTTCGCCATATCACACTCTGGCTCATGTATTAAGTACTATACATATATTATATAAATGTATACATTTTTTGACTTCATTTTGGATGAGAAATCAAAAGAATTAAAGCACAATTTTACAAAATGTTGAATAACTAAGTATAGGTTTCAGTTGAGTATGTACTAAGTATATTATATATTACATGATTATTATACAAAATGCTTTAATTTTATACTTGAAAATGAAAGTATGGGTCTATAGTCTAATAGCAAAGTGTGATAATTCATTTTATTAACTATCTAATATCTGATAAAACTGAGAAATAAATGCTTAAAACAGTGAGAAAATAATAATAAGTGGTTACAAAGTATATATAAGTATTATTACAAATTTATGATACACAATCAAATAGAATATGCAAACTATCAGTGTATTGTTACATTAAATTTTACAAGTTTTGTAAACATTATAGATACCCAACATTTTACTCAAGTATGGTGTTTACTCCTCATATGATAAATGGATCAGCATACATTTTTATAATACGAAATCATGATTAGTGATAGATAGTCTTAAAATTGGTATCGGTGTATTATTCTACAACAAGTAGCTATGGCCAATATTATGTCATAAATATCTTGAGGACAATAAATTCATTTTTTATTGCTTAAACAATAATTCATTATCATAGTTATTCTTTGACAATTCGTTTCATTATAAATAGTACTTATTGTTTTTATTTTTATAAGTTGTATGATTGGCCTTCTAATGTTATACATGCAGGTAATTAGCAGGATTAGTAAACTCTTCAACAGACTAGAACAATCTTATGTAGTACAAGCGAAATGAACCTATAATCCCAACGTTTATTCCTATATACACCAAAGTTTCAGTGAAATATACATGTACACATGCAATACAACAATAAATCTCTATAATAATATGTGAGACTTGGATTTGCAGGTAAAACAGGATTAAGTTCCCTATAACCTATAACCAGTAATATAATTATTTTGTTTGTCTTAAGAGATATCAATAAAATAGTTTCAGATCTTATGCATATTAAATGTATTCACTTCCTTATTCAGCTTAAATTGTATAAAGAACTTCATATCAAAGCCAGACACGTAATCCTGTGTAAGTTCAAAAGAGTGATAAAACAGAAATAAAACACCAAATGGTTTGTGAAATCTGTTAGGATTTTTATCCAAGTTAGTTTGTAAAAAAAAGTCAAACAGTATTATGTTAGTCTTCCCATTTCTAAAATGTTTTGTAAGTTGTTTTCACCTCATATTTAGAGTTTTGTTCTTATACAAACAATGATTGGTCAGTAAAAATATATACATATATACACACTGAAGTATTCTTATACTTACAGACCACACCATTTATTATGATAAATAGAGTGTAACAACTCATTACTTGCATTATAGTTAAGGAAGCTAGTTCACATGTCATTGTGTTAAAGAATGTTACAAATTTATCTTCTTTCGACAGGATCATGAATCTTCCGATATAGTGAATTCTTTATACTTCCCAATCAAAGTATAACTTGGGAGGAAAATGTGTTTATGCTGTGCAATATTTTACCTATACATTATTGAGTCCAAGAAAATTAGATCACATCACTGTGTATGTGACTGATACTGACTTCTACAACTATTTTCTTATAACTTTAGAAAGCCTTAAAATTAATTGTCGAACAAACATAGCTACTTGAACACACAACAAATGTGATGAGTTTAACACACTCCTTAGATATTGCTCACATAGCTTATCAGTTCCCTCTTGTTACTATCAGTTTTTACTTCTACACTTCCTGCAGTGCTCAGTGTTTTGCAAATACATTTTAATTAGTTTGTGTTTTTTAGAGCAGAAGTCCTGATAAAGAATCCCTCAATTTATTCAACAATCAAAATTTTAAGCAGTGATAAATATTTTTATTCCAGTATTGTTGCTAAGTTCATGCTTTGACAGAATGAATGTTCACAACTGAAAGTCATTAGAAAAGCCAAACTACTGTTGGTATACTTGAGTATATATTTAACAATGTACAAACAAAATAAAAAACTGATGCACTCTTTACATGATATGATAAATTATCGAAAACAAAGTTAGTGAATTATTCATATAAAAGATCTCCCATATAGTTTTATTGTACACTTTCATAGAGTGGAAAAGGACTAGACTGTGATACAGTGGAATGATCTCCTTTCTCTATGATGTCATATGACAAATTACTTTCACAGTTGAAGTCATCGGTTGGTGGAGTTGATATGACATTTACTACACCATAATATGATACATTGTTGTCATACTGGATAGAAACCTAAAGGTAATGTGAAATCATATCACTAATTTTTTATTATACATTTTCTGCAAGTTAATTATATTTCAGTTCATTTATATATTATATTATATTAGATGAGTTTTGACTAATAATGCCAGAGCTATTTTGTTGAATATCAGCTTATTATTAGGTAATGGAAAACTAATTAAAGTGATTTATATTTCTGGTTAATTAAAGTAAATGTATTTTGACATATTTTCTGAAATAATACAGAATCAGAATTTTAACATATTTTTCTGTGTGTGATAATATTAAAGCTAGATCAACTTTATTGACACATGTGCCAGCAAGAATCATTTTCTACATACATACTTTTGCAGCTTTTGTTTTCCTTGAATCAGATCTTCATACAAGTAAATTTTAATAAATTATTGATATATAAATTAGTTGGATACTTACTTTCCTCTTGTTCTACATGGAAACTTATCTATTGACTACACAATCATTCATGTAATAATAATGCTTATCACAATTATATCTTACCATTTCTGATTAAAAGTACAAAAGTGACAAAAAACACCATTACCAATAAAATTATCAAAATAGGCACCAATACTCCGTTACAGATGTTATCAATAATTATGCTATTGTTATTATCAATTGTTGTTAAACTGAAAGTTGTAGTTTCCACACCTACATAAAAAACATTGATAGTATGCATTATAGTAACCACAACTAATTGTATTGGTAGTTCTGACCTTTTACTGGTAAGCATGAGGAAAAAACGTGAACATATAATTGTATTGAAATCACATCATCTCCATTGATATCAGAGACAGTGAGGTTATATTGTGTATTTACATCAATACTCACTACCTCATATTTCTTGCCTATTATAGAACCATTGATATAACTATTAGTTGATGATAATTCATAGGAACATCTACTATAATTACATCCTATGATATAGTCACATGATATTTTATATATTATTCCAGTCCTCATTGTACGGCAAATGTTTACTCCTTCAATGTCATTTGTACCTAATACAGAATAATTATTCAGGATGAAATGTGAGGTCAAGAAAACTTTTAATTAACTCACAAAATTGCTGAGATTCAGAGAATGCTATTCCTAAAGTGTTGTTTGATATAATGGTTAAATTGTAGACTGATTTTATGCTTAATCCCGTTATTACAACTGTCGACACCAAGTTAGATAAAATGAATTCTGATGACAATGTGGGCAGAGTAGCATTTTGACTTTGAAGCAAAGCAAACAACAAATAGTTGCCATCTGGTGGACAATCTGACATCTAAAAATTTACAGAGAAAAAAAAATCAGCGTCTCTCATACTATATTGAATATAAATACCTGTATTGTCAGATTTAATGAGTAGGAGTCCCCCACTCTATAATAATGAATATTCAATATCATTTGTAGAAGGTATGTAAGGTAGAGTCTTGATTACACATGAAGGTGGACTTTGTCCTACTGTATTAGTAGCTGTGGTACACATGGTAAAGGGATCACATGACCTCACTCCTTCCAGTGTGAAGTTATAGGAGTCAGTATAAGTCACACACTCAGTGATGTCTTTCAATTGACTGGGACTCAAGAATATGAGAGTAATAGTGAAATCGACAGATACTGTAGGAATGATTCTATAATCCCATGAAGTCATCAAAGAAGAGCTTTTTAAAAATACACTCAATTCAGTTGGAGGATCTGGATTTCCTAATAATAATATGTGTGAATAGATTATAGTACCAGCATTTATTAAGAAACTTACAGCATTTTTTTTATTTAGTTTATAATAATATAACAAAACTTTATAAATATTCTGTGAATAACTGAGTCTTAATTTTTTTCGTAAAGTTAAAATTGTTATAATAAAAATTTATACTTTTAAGGTGTGGTGATTTAGCAACAAACAGGTCGGTATAATTACTAATATGTTCAATTAGCTTGGACTTGTACACATTTTAGCTACTTGATCATCACTGACATTATTCATCCTATGTAAGCTATAGAAATATTAATTGATACTGAAGGATTTTGGATGCGTGTAAAAAGTATTGGTGAGCAAAATAATGACAGAGTGTTAAGCAAAATATGAATATTAAAACTGAAAAAACAAAGCAGACAAACTTTAGTAAATTCATTGTTGGGTACAATCTTTTAAATTAACAACCATTGTAACATCTTTTTGACATTAGCTACTAATAAAATCCGATCTAAAGTGTTTTTGCTACCACTAAACTGGTCGCGCCACAAAATTATTTGAATGGTTGTAGACTGCTTAATATTACAAATTTGGTATGTGACGTCACTGAAATCGAAAAATGTGTACTTCACACCAAGTTGTTGTTTTTTGTATTAATTTTGTATTAGTATGTTTTCTTAATATCGTGCTAACAGTGTTATATTATTATAACTTACCATAAATAGTCACATTTATAGTATTTTTATCTAGGAAACGATGCACAGCAGTTAAGCAAATCAATCCTATCAATGATGTCTCTGTTGTGTTTACTGTTATTAGTAATGTATTAAATGCTCCATTCACATAACTTCCAGTAATACCAGGAATACTAGAGTTTTCATTAAATGCTGGTCTGAAGTCCAGTTCAGTTCCATTCTTCAGAATTATGCCCCATATATCTAGGATCAGTTTCTTCCACATGGCATGTGATATTCCTCTGTGTGTTGATAGGAACATAGAGTGGGCCAGTTGGGGTAATCTCAACTACAATATAAAAAAACATGTGTAATTTACTAAATTGAGCTTAAGAGGACATCATAATTATTTATATTCATTATTTTTATTCATATTCCATTATTATTATTAGAGTTTAAGTATTGGTAAATAAGTTATATTTTAATCCTGACATTTATGGAGATGAAAGGAAGTGAAATTTGATAGCGTTAGTTTTAATGTGTCTTGATAGCAATTTTCCCAGTTATAATGGCCAATATATTTTAATTAAATCTTAATCCAATGTTTTATTTTTTTGCTGAAGTTCTCTTCATGGGTCAATGACGTTGATCCCTGAAGAAAATTGTTGTCGGCTCTTATTTCACGAGGAGGAGCTATTGTCGACTTCAAGGGTAGATGCTGCCACCAGAGGCAGTCTAAAAAACCCAGGTATTATAGATGGGTTATGAATTGAGGGTCCGCCCTTATCTCTCTAAAGCTAGTCTTAGGGTTCTAAGTATTGGCCTTATAGTTGACGTAATTGAAAGTGGAATTGTTCTGAAAAAAGGGGGCTCTTATAATACACCAGTCAAGCCCTCCTTCCCCTATAATCTGTCCTGTCTTCTCACCCAAGTTAAATACCTACACAATTAACTTTAGTGAGTTTTTCTTACACTTTCATACCATGTACCAGGGCAATGTTAAAAGCGTTTGCCTGGGTTTCAGCAAAGCTGGTTTGAAATAGTGCTTTTTTCATGCGGAATGGGTGGGCCAAACCCTTTACCTAGTCGCTCTGCTCGGAAGGTTCTGGTTACCCCAAAACACCCATTTGGTATCTTCCCCAGGATTCTGGGGGAACTTATCAAATACGTACTTCTTATGTTCAGTTTAATTCTCTGTGGGTGTCTAAAAAAGGTGTGTACAAATATTTTAAGCTAAACCCACTTCTGCACTTCTATGAACTCTGAGCTGAAAAGCGTCCAAAAAATGGAGATTTACAGTCTAATTCTAATAAGGACAATAATTGAAGTGACTGATTCGCACACTACAGGCACAGCCTCAGCTAGACCCTTTATTATACAACACCAGCTTGCAAAATTTATGACAGGATGATAAGAAAACCCACAAGTTTAATTTCATTCCACTATTAACAAATGGGTGCATTGGAGTTACCAGACCCTTCCTGGGGAGCAATTAGGTAAAGAGTCTGGCCCACGAGATTAATGGAAATCAGTGGTGGGCAATGTTCAAAAAGAACCATTCTAAGTTAACACTGTCAGACTGATTCATTAGAAAAATATCAACTGTTACTATCTTAATTTAAAATTTTTATAGAAAAATCTCTAACTGAAAATAAGATTTTGCGTTTAATTACACTATTCGTAAACCATTAAAACAAAGGATGAATGTTCTTTAAGAGTAAGACAGTATGTACAACTTGAGACTAGATCAATAATTGCTATACCAACTTTACAAGGTTGAGTAAAATAGCTAAAATGGCGTGTTTTACCTTGTGCTTCACTCTCCTTGATCACAAAACTGAAGAAGGGAGTCAGAAGAAGGAGAACATACATAGTGTACTGACTAACTGAGGACAACAGCAGCGCTGCAGACTGAGCTCTCCAATAGATGGGCAACGAGGTTGGCGTTGAATTTCTTTACATACACTAGTCTACTGCGGCTAAAATAAAAGTTAGCTAGAAAAAAAACGTCGGACAAGTGAGCGACGATTTTTTTTTATCACAGTAAGTTTAAATTTAACTTTCCCAACTTACTTTCTCTGAAGCTGTAGCTATAGCTCCTTCCTCTTAGCAAAGTGCATGTATTCCTTCATTAGACTTGGTATATAATCTTTATGCTAAAGTGGTTCGTTGTGACATACCACCTTTTGATCAGAAACTTTTATATCATTTATATATTGCAAGGATTTATAAAGCTCATTACACGGCAGTATTTCCTGTGGGAGTTGGAGTGGTCTTGGGCCCTCTGAACTTTTGGCCAAATTAAGTAAGTATATAATAATTTTATACTTATAATAATTATTTTTTTATACATTAGCCAAACTAGCTATGTGTCTGAAAAACATGTCAAGAAAATTAAATGATTACTGATGACAGAAATTATTTATTAAGCACTCAGGTTGGGTAGCTAGAGAGCACCCAGATGACAGTATTTACAAACATGAAGGAGTATATTTAGAAGTAGTTAAAAACCAGTTGAATGAATTATACTCTAAACTTTATATTATACATTTTACTTAGTGATACTTGCTCTTCACATCAGGCCATCAGAATCAGAGGTTTAGCTATGTGTAGTTTGACTTTTTATCAAGTGTAACTAGTGAGGCTCCAGCAGGTGCTTTTCTAATAGGACATTATTGGTATGAAGTGCATAAATAGGAGTGTAGGTGATGAAAAATATGCAATAGTGTGAGGATTTAAATAGGAGTGCTATTTGTACTATTTTGAAGGGAACTATCAGAAACCATGTATGTTACCAATAACAAATAATAATAATAAAAAAAACTAAATAAAATATTGCTGTGTATGTTTAATCTTAAAGTTTGACACTTAAATATTAATGTTACCATGTACAAAACCAATTCCTCCCTTCTCATGTTTAGTGTTAATTTGGTGATGACTTATTTAAGAGATCTGTGACCTCTCCATATGTTTCACATCAAATTTCACAATTTCTATTGCGTATGTCTGTGAAAGTTGATAAATCAAGCAAAGTTTCTTGATACAATTATTAACATTACTCCATAATTAAAAATAAAACATGAACATAGCTAATTTGGTTGTTAAATGTACTACAGTTACTATTCAACCAAGTGGCCCAATAGTCCTCCCAGTTAGTCAATTACTGGATCCTAATTGCTTCTAGCACTTTCCTCTTCCAGTAATAGCTTTCTTATTTCACAACTTTAGCACCATCTCAGTCTATCTGATGTTTGTGTGTGTAGGCATGCACAGCAATGCTGTTGTTATCTTCTTGAAATTTTATTCCTGTTTCACTGATAAACACTTGACTTCAGTCCTGACGACATGGCACCTCTAGACTACTCCTGTCTTCTTCACTTGTGTTACTTCATTCTTTACATTCACTAATTTTGCTCTTTGAAAACACGGTAGATAAAGTTACCATCACTAGCAGCACGCAATCATCTTTAAAGTTTTGAGGCCAGTGAAGAAGAAGAACAGTGTTGGGGTAAGGGGTCAGATGTTTGTCTAGCAAGGTGTTGAATTGAATGTTCATCAGAACTGGCCATTACTTAAAATCACTTTCCTAGCTTGGAAGACACGCTCCGGCTTAACACAGGTGGCCAAGGAGAGCAATGCATAATGAAATTCTACAAAATGCTATAAATTGTGTCTCACCAGTTTGTGGCAACCTGGGAGTACTTACTCCCATGGGAGATAATAGAAGATGATGGTTGACCATGTGGAAGTGCTGTGGTATGGGTCGGCATATAGCTGGCTGACAGTTGGTAAATAGCACCAGATGTCTTCAGTGGTTTTCCAAACAATTATATGCTGAGTTGCATTTTGAGCTTGAAGCAAAGCAAATAACATATTATTACCATCTAGTAAACAATTTGCCGTCTAAACATTTAACAAAGTAATTAAAATCAGGTGCTACTGTATAATATTACATATAACTACCTGTATTGTCAGATTAAATGAGTAGGAGTCCCCCACTCTATGAATATACAATAACATTTTTAGAAGGTATGTAATGTAGAGTCTTGTTTACACATGAATGTGGACTTTGTCCTACTATATTAGTAGCTGTGATACACACGGTAAAGGGATCACATGACCTCACTCCTTCCAGTGTGAAGTTATAGGAGTCAGTATCAGTCACACACACAGTGATGTCTTTCAATTGACTGGGACTCAAGAATGTGAGAGTAATAGTGAAATGAACAGATACTGTAGGAATGATTCTATAATCCCATGAAGCCATCATGAATGCCCCTTCAAAAATATTCTCACTTCACTGGGAGGATTTGGGATGCCTGCAATTAGTTTAATATAAAGAAATTATGTCCTTGCATTCTTCCAGAACTTTATGTGTCTCAGAATTTAGGCATGACTGTTTGAGAATTTGTTCATGATAATATATTCTTGGTATATTGATATTATAATATTGAAATAAAAAAAATATCATTCAAGTCAATATTTTTTAACCATGTTTACTATTATGTCAGTGATGAAGAATGGGAGGGGTGGGTATGGGGCTCTGGCCCTCCATATTTATTGCTTTAAGGGAACAAGGATGTTAGGGAGTCATTCAATACAGGTTTATTACACTTCGTAAACATACCACCACCTTTGAGTTAAACTTCATGATTGGCTCATGTGGATATAATTCAATTTTCAAGACTAATGAAAGTTAAGCTTCTTAGCACAACACCAACACTAACTACAGCAAGCAGTTGTTATTTACTGCTGCTTCATGGCAATTCAGTTGTCTTTAGCTTCTTGGATTACCAAATGAAGACTTAATGGTCCTGATGAAAAGTCAGCAAGTTTTATGAAGCAATGTTGATGCAACTCACAAATATAAACAGACTACTACAGTATGTGTGACTAATAAGAGGAAAAGTATGTTAGCCTGTTTAGAAATATATTAGCCTGCCAAGATTGTAGCAGGCTGTACCATGCCCATTCAGTTCACCCTTAATTTTATTATAGGAGATAATAGTAAGGCCCAGCTGCTGTTGGTATTAAGGATGTGAAACTTGGGTCTAGAGGTCATGCGCTAGGATTGCATTTGGTACAACGCTGCAGTGCTTTATTTATTCCAAGGTGCCATAGTGGTAGACCCATGACGGGAATCACTAACTGTCCAAGGTTTCACAATATCGTTAGATGCACATGATCCAAGTTGACAGCCAAATGGGTGGGAATGTGAATGGGAGTGCGGTGAAGATGCTTGCACGCATGCAATTCTAACACACATTTGATAACTTAAATATTCCTAATCATACTATGGCTAAATCATTATAATTGTTGGAAAGTGTGGTGCTGTAGCCACAAATACATGCCTAGATTTTCTAAATCACATTGTTCCAGCAAAATATTTAAATTAACAATAATTGGAACAGCTTCTTGACATAAGCCACTAACATAATCTAATCTAAAGTGTTTGCTGGTATCTTTGGTGCACAAAAACTATATGAGTGATTGTACACTGCTTAATTATGAATTCTGTATGTGACATTATCACTAAAATTTTAAAATATGTACTTCAAGCCAAGTCATTTCTTTGTCTTAAAAGGTTTCTATAAGTATATTACTTTAAATATCAGGCTAAAATATTATTACTTACCATAAATAGTCACATTTATAGTACTTGGAACCAGGACAAGATTCTCAACGATGTAGCACCTCAATCCTGTCACTGATGTCTCTGTTGTGTTTACTGTTATTAAAAGAGTATTAGGAACTCCATTCACATAAATTGCAGTAAAACCAGGAATATTAGACTCCTGATTAAATGCTGGTCTGAAGTTCAGTTCAGTTCTATTATTCAGAATTATAACCCCAGGTATCTATAGGAATTTCTCCTCCCACACGACATGTGATATACCTTTGTGTGTTGATAGGAACATAGAGTGGGCAATTCGGAGTAATCTCAACTAAAAGCAACAACATTAGTAATTTACTAAACTGAACTTAAGAGAGTATCATGATAATACATACTCATTATGTATTGTTATTCCCTTATTATGTCCAAGAGTTTAAGTAGCTGTAATAAAATATATTACGTTTTTGTCGTCATGACATGTATATAGTTGGAAGAAAGTAAAATATAATAGCATTTTGTCAAAATGTGTATTAATAGCAAATTTTTCCTTGTTCTAACAACCAATATAATTCAATTAAATCTTAATCCGACATTTCAACAGTTTACCAAAGTCCTCATTGTAGGTCAATGAGGTTGACACCTGAAGAAGAC
>WLWI01005034.1_pt1 | contig 11086 bp, 7 predicted proteins | sample 6701501 | NCBI WGS metagenome assembly WLWI01 (sample SAMN12718690, study PRJNA515312) | sponge metagenome | isolation source: marine sponge | host: Mycale hentscheli | place: New Zealand: South Island, Marlborough, Capsize Point | collected 2014-11-01
TAAAGTACCCAAACTCTTCATTATTCCATTTTGCTTTGATCTGCCTTCCACCATAATTATGGTTGCTAAGAACTATATCAGACTTTTCCCCGCTAATACATTTTCTTACGAGCATACCAGACTGTATTCGATTTATAGTTCTTAACGACAAGCGCGGTCGCTCGGGTAACGGGCTATAAACTGTAATTGTTTCAAGCAGTAAAGAACTCTTAGTTCTTAGCTGTTCACTGTATTAGCTCAAAAGTAAGGCTATAAGCTTCTTATTACACCTTTAGACCAAGATACATGTTAATTAGTAGTAACATAATCACAAAATAGTGAGAAGGTTACTAATGGCTTGTTGTCACATCTGGGAGACTGCCTATTCCTCAGGGCCATATTTAAGTGGTGGTGGGGGGAAGGGGGGGCGGGGGGGGGGGGGGGGAAGGGACTGCTCTTCCAGCAGTTTTATTTATGTAGCACTTAACCTAGTTGTAATTTGTTTGTAGTAGTGGTTATGAGAAAATAAAACTGGCATAGTTAAACACATAATCAAATTTCAAACTGCCAAAACTCGCCTATTTTATTATCTTTTATTACAAATATATATCATATATATATATATATATATATATATATATATTGTTTATTAAAAGTTTGCTTCTTTTGTACACAACTGTCATTTAACATTTGCCCCTCCTGGTATTTTTTTCTAGATACGGCCCTGATTGTGCTACACTTTGATCTCTAACCAAACAAAGGGATCATCACACAACAGCCTTATGTATTGATGGAGCATGCTATTCTTTATGTTTTACAACACTGTCAAGTTGTTCATTTAGGACTCTTTTGGTTTACAACCTGAACTAGAGTTTCTATTCAATCCTGCTGAAAAAATTGTAGCATCATTTCATAATTTAATGCAGCAATAAATAGCTTGTATTTTAAATACTGATTAAAAATTAGAATTGGTTACTTTCTAATAATGCTGCTCTGTGCACCTCCATTCATGTACAAAACCATCTCTATGCAATTTCTAACAGATATTACACACTTCATACATCCTGTGAAATGGATTGCATTAGCAATTAGCATTTTTGTAAGTACTATGGCTGTTCCTAATCCCGGCAGAATTCTTAATCAATAATATATCATTAGAAATGGCTGTGTTAGGTTGTCCCACATTTTACACTAGTATTTGAATGATTAAAAATACTCTAAAAAACCTGCCTACATGTATCTACTTTAGAGCTCCATTCACAGATTACCAGACCATGTTTAATGAATAAATTTAATCAAGATCAAATTGAGCATGTGGCTAACTACTGTAAATTAAAGCATGAGGATTGATAGGCTTGCATGCAATAACAGAGTAAATTTCATTCCATACATGATGACAGCCACCCATAGATACCGTGATGGCTACTTTGTATCATATGCCAGATTACTTTACTATTTTTCTATATTAGACTTAAACAAGCAGAATAGTCATGAGTATTGGTGCAACGATAGGTGCAACTATCCTAAAATAGTGCCAAATTCACTGACAAAAAACACTGTTGTGCACGTTATGGATAATAAAATTAGGTGGGTAATAAAATATGTAAACTTAGTTAAATGAACGTGATTATGCTTTACTCTGCTGCACTAGCTCTAATGGGTATGATCAGCTACATCACACATTCTTTATTTTACCAAATTAATTTGTCCATTTCATACAAATTTCTAATTTTAATGCTAAATTATAACTGCAAATGTGTATCAATATGACAAGTATTGAAAAAATCATCGTATTTATGCAATCTTATCACAAACTTACCTTTTTAATCGATATATGGCAGATATTAGCATTACAATTAAAAAGATGAAGAGGACAATAATGATTGGGATAGTAATAACTACAATCCATAAACAATGAAATAGTTAATATGTCTATATTTTCATAACTTACGTATTATCTCATTTGTTCCATTTGTTGTGACATTTATTTCAGTAGTTACTGAAAATATTTCGTCAATAGTCAATAGTATATCAGAATACAAAATTTCACTTTCAAATATGCCTTCCGTGTTTTCATTAAAGATAGTCACCCAGTAAGTTCCATTTGAAATAAGGTTGTAAGATACTAGCATATTACAATTTCCACTAAATGTATATATATACTTCATAAGAACTTCATCAAATCTTTGCAAAATGACTTGAATGGATTCATTGCAAGTACATAATACTTCCACAATCAAGCCTTTGTTGTTGACTGTACAATTACTATTGAATCCAGAAGATGGTCCTGTATGTGTATTATATATAAGGTGATTTATATAATATATATATTTATTTATTTATTATGTACAACGCATTATGCAGATACAGCGTAATTCATTGTCTTAAAGCAGAATAAGTCACATTTTTAATTCATATAGATTTTTTGTGTAGCTAATAATGTATATAATAATCATTGTTTAAGTGCATAAGGCTATATAAAGTACAATGTTTACTATAATGAATACCACAGTTTATTTCAGGGGAGGCAATGGGGTCTTCCCCCCTTTGATTTGTTTTTCCCCCCTCCCCCCCACCCCACCTCTTTGAGTTAGAGTATTTAATGGAAAGTTGTAAAATTTAAAAGCCATTCACTGAATGTTGTGAGACGTACAATTGCTTAGGAGAATCACCAGATATTCTCATCCAGTGAGAAAAGCTAAACTCAGACAGCCTGCTTTGATACACTTAATATGTGAACAGCATCTCTCAACAGATACTGTAGTAACATTCATTAAGAGGGAGGCAGATAGTAGCAAGTGCTTTGAGATTTGGGTACATAGCACTAGTGGATAATTCTTTGATTCGATCACGAAGCAATTTTGTATTTTGTGCAAAATATTATCTGTAGATCTCCCACTCACTGACACAATTGCTTATTTAACACAAAATGAGCCAGTTAACAGGCTTAGTTACTGAAACGTGTGATATTAGGGTATTAAGAAGAGGTTCATCATTATCACATTTATTGGAATTTACAAGCAGCTGCTTCAGATGATGTGTGCCTCTTCCATTAAAGTCTTGCATTGTTTAGAGAATACTGGGACTAAAATGTCTAGTGTTGTTGTTTTTTAAATGAGTATTATGTTGAAGAAGAAATTATAATTTTTAAAAGGTTAGCGATCAAGATTAGGCTAGTTAATTATTCAGTATTGCAGTAAATAAATAAAGCACATAAGGTGTGAATCCTCAGTGGTAGTATACACTAGCTAGCTACTAAATCATCCCTCAGATCAATCAGTCGTCAATATAGCTGTGCAGCGAAATCAGATGTAAATACTGTCTTCATAAGAGGAAACAAGCATGGGACTCTCATCATTAGTTTTAACGTGAAACTTCAATTCAAGCACTCAGTTGAGGATTTTGTTTCTCTTAAAAACGAATCAATTTGGTACACAAAAGGGAGATTAATATTTATATAAGTGCACATAGTTGCATGTTGTTAACTTACATATTATATATGCAGCTATTCAATAATAGGTTACCACTCCTTGGCATGTACTTTACTAACGTTGTGACTGGATATTGAGGAATAAAGGATTCAAATGTTTTACCAAAACAGTAACCTTAATTAATATTAATGTTGGCTAAATAGATGAGACTATTGATCTATGTGATAGCTAAAGGGAATAAAAAACACATCTGGGAATCACCCAAGGTATTTAGGACAGATAAAGTCCACTTCTATAATGTCATGCAAATAATTATTAATAACTATTTTGTGTCCCATAGAATTCTGTCATGATTGAATCACACTGATAGAAGTTTAGACTAATAAAATGACCGTAGAATCAATGTAGGAACATTTAATCATTGCATGGGATTTTACTTGAGAAACAACAACAATATATTTATTACCTATAAATTCTGCATATTCTTCAGTTTCTATTGTGGTATTAATTCCAAAAAAACTTGTTTCTGCAGCAGGTAAACCTGAATTAATCTTATTATCATATTCAATATCATAAGCAAAAACAGCATCAAAGTTATATTGAGGCAACAGCATAGAGTTAAAACCTTCTTCTGCTATTTTTCTTTGTAAAGGAAGAAGATATGGTGGAAACCTTTCTAGTAAAATTTGTTTTTTGTTCCAAAAAATATATAGCACTCCTTTTGCTCTTGTTTCATTAATAAATGTTGAAAAAATATACAATTCATCAGTGGATTCATTTGTCGTAATATTAATGCTTCTGACATCAAAAGTGCCTGAAAAGCATATAAATATGTCACAAAAGCCTTTAAACACTTTATTTTACTAACAATAATAACATTGTGCTATTGATCTTGCATACTAATGACATAATATCCAGTTGCCCCTTTTTAATAGCTAACTGACTAATGAGTGAGACACTAAAAGAAGAGCGCATCAATAAGAATCGAATTATATAATGTGCATGTGAACAGAAAAAATTAACTGATTATTCCATAACAGACAGACAGACAGACAAACAGACAGACAGACAGACAGACAGACAGACAGATGCACTACCATTACCCTCTCATGCATTTGCGCTAAGGGTTAATTAAGCAATAGAATCCTGAACATGTACTACAAGATAAAACTTATAATGACAAAGCGATATATAACAAAAATGCAGTATTATTGATATACGTAGGCAAAACATCATTTTTATAGTGCATTAATGTGTCATTATGTCCCTCTCATTGTTGTGCTGGGAAAGCCAAATAGGTTCTATTGCTAGGAGAAAAGGGACCCACAAATTGTATTAAAATGGGACCACATACCAGAAATGCATAGGTTGTAATTGTGCAAAGGGTGAGTGATCAGTCTGTTGACGTCAAAGAACAAAAATTACATATAACACTATGTTGATTGCTCTTTACTGTAACTAATACAGATTAGTACTAAGATATTCAAAAAGCAACAGCTATTAGTTCTGGCAACGCTCAGTTACAAGTGGTGACTTTACAAAAGCTTCATGCAAGTGGTTGCAATGCAAACAATATTTTACAAAAGACATGACGACAAACAATGCTCTAAATATTTTAACAACTGTTAGTATTTGAAAAAGACTGGGTATCATCATCTTTGGAGAATGATGTAGCTACTACTCACTCAAAAATCTAGAATTTATAACGGTATTGTTAATGGCTATACTTCTAGCTACATAACTATTCTTTAAGCTAAAATTGTTAAAATAAAAGCTAGTAATAATTTACTTAGCTAATCTGTGTACAAATTGAGAGCTAAAATGCTGACTCCAATTTTATTACTAATGATTAAATTTATATTCATTAGATGCATTCTTTCTCTTTCACAGGCTTTCTTTAAACAATACAGAATTAAAATATTTGGTTGCCACTGGGAATCGAACCCAGGACCATTTGAATAATGCACAAGTGCACTGCCACTGAGCTACGACAACTAGCCGGCAAAAAAACACTCCAATTCTGTATTTATACTATTAAGGGGTACTGCTATGCTATAATCTGACTCTCAAAAGACCAACAAAAAATCTCTTTTTTTTCAAAAATTATTTTTATCCATTGATTTATTTTATTTTACTCCGCTAATTTATCACTTCACATTTTCTTTCTCAGCCTTCTTTTACTCATATGATTTATTCTCTCTCTATCACAGGATTTTTTAAATAAAAATACTTGGTCTCCACCTGAAATCATACATCTAGTGAGTAAAAGAAAGCTGAGAAGAAATTGTGGTGATACATTTGTATTTTTTATTAAGGTATTCTAATTCGCTCAATAATATGTGTTTAAGCACACCACCAAATAGCTATACTGATCACCCCTTAAGGTTTGTTTCTACAGTCCTATGTGGTTAGCAAGCAATTAACTTTACAGTATTCTCTCTATTATTATGAGTAAGAGGCTAAACAGACTCTATTCCCTAATGCAAGAAGTTTTAAAAGTTTAAATTTGCTCTACCTTTTCCGCAGGAATTAATTTTTCATTAGCTATATCTCGTTGATTCTTACAATACCCAAAACCTAGGTATGCTTAAGGTGAATTTTACAGAATAAAAGTAGTGATTTTAAGATGTCACTATCTACTTTATTACTTTATTCTCTGGCTTTTATTGATTTGTGTTAAATTACAAAATATTGGACATTCTGATTATATTGCATAACGATAATTTGCCTGTAAAACAATTCCAGTAGACTTCATAATCAAAATATGTAATGTAAGTATTATGTTATTTGTCTCAGTTACAAATTTTTGTAATAGACTTTTCAATATCATGTACTGCTGAACACTTCAAAATTGTTGTGCCATTAAGACTAGACAATGTATAGCTACAAATCGAATATAGTGAAAGCCGTGGTGGTACTTATGATTTACATACTTTATGTGGCTTTAAATGTTCTTTTAACAACTGATGCAAAATTATTATGTAATACATCATAATTTTGCAAGCTACAGAATGTGTTAAGCTTGACCAAACAAGTTCATTTGTTTATTTAAATAAATCATTTTAAATTTATTAAATGTAACTCAACATAAGTATATAGTTACACAATGTTAAAAGATACCATCAATATTATATAAGTAGTCTTACTAATACTTCCTAGTGATATGTTCCGGGAACTATTTCCTGTTAGGGTGTTCAGTGACACTTTGTAATAGTATTTGTTGTCCTCCAATTCAAATTTAATTATTCTTGAATGATCTTCGGTTTCAGAAATATTATACGTATAATCATTGTCAATTATAATTATAGCATCACGATTACAAATACTCTGGTTCTAGAAACATTTTAAAACATCATTATCATTTACATTTTCAACCAAAAGTAGTTATATTTGGTATTATTAACTTACAAATACAGCTCTAATCATTTTACGCGTATTTCCGTGTGCTAATACTTCAATATCATCAACTTGAATCGTTCCTAAATATATAATGTTACTTTAATGACTAGTGACTTCAATAAGTGATGATATGATCATATTGTAATAAATAGCATTACATAAAAGATAGTAGAAGAATACCTGTAATGTCACGTTGACACTAACACGATATGCTGCAAGACTTAGGAGAACTTTAATATTATTGATGGGAGCACATTTATTTCCCAAGCTAAAGCATGTAGTTAATAATTGAAACATTAATCTGCAGTTAGAAACAATACTTTTAGCTTGTTTAATTGAAGGTTCTGTTTTGTTACGAGGTATCTAATAATATTTAACATTTATATTTGAATTGTCCTGAGGCCCAATTCATAAGTTTCATAGTATCCCGATAAGTTTCATTGGGACAAGTCTTGATGTAATAATAATTAACAAGAAAATATTTTACATGTAATTATAATTAGACCAAAATTTAATTTACAAATTTTACGCTAAATTCTATTACCTGTAGTTTGAATAGCTTGAGTTTTGTTGGTACTATTTCCTAGCCTGTTAGAAGCCAACACTTCAAGTTTGTAGGCTGCACAAGCTAGCAGAACTGGAAACGATTTGCATAAATGCCAAGTGACTTGAATAGAACACTTTGAATACGACAGTGAAGGCTTTGATAGTGTAGTATTCCAAATGTTGAAGCAGTACGTAACATCTGGACTAGCTGATCTAACATTAAAGACAAAAGGAGCTTCCCAGGAGGCATTCACTGTTCCATCTGCATATACTATAGTTTTCAAATCAGATATAGGATCTGGAATACCTGAAATAATACAAATGTCATAAACATTAAACTGGCAACATCTCTATAATAATATTGTAATAATAACAAACTTTTTTATTTAATGTTTACTATTAGCTAAGTAGCGAAAATCATAATAAGGTGACTAGAATGAGCACCATAATTGATATAATCAGGCAAATTTAAAATATACCAGAGATGCTAGCTATTCAAGTTTATGGCATTTCAAAGCTAACAGAAACTTCATTGAGATGAATTCTTACTACCTTCACTATACAAAGTACTATGATATATTTCCTCAAACTGTAGTCAATAAAAACTTGTTTCAAATTGTTACTACATGAATACATGTGATCATTCTGCTCACAGGTTAACATGTCCACAATGTCCATTATGGTAAATATCACAGCACAGTGAACTAAAATGTTTTGAATGATGTCATGAACATCCAAGTTCAACAGCTTAACTTTTATATGACCTGATATAACTGCTTTGAAAACAGCACTTTGTTAAACTTTTAAGAGAACACATCAACCTCCTATACAATTTACTTTTATTATACTTATAGTATTAGAAGAGAAATATTTCCAAGCTGAGTTTATGCACAGAGTTTTGTTTCTATATAATATGCAATTAACTCTTGGTTTCCCAATTTACTCTATCATAACTGCAAATTCTCTTGCAACTGCTAGCGGTTATGCGCACCCAGCAGAGCCAGGATGCCTGCATGCACTAAGCACACACAAGCTGTGCAAGCTAAGCTCCTGGAGCCGGGAGAGGAACTCGCAGGAAAACAGGCCTTTCCTCACAGCAAGTGGCATAGACACCCAAAGTCCCTCCTGGACCATTGCTGTTTCATGAGAGAATTGCCTTGAATTTGCACCCCAGCTAATGCCAGGTAACCAACCACAGCCGGGTGGACTGGTGGGGCTGGTGGGAGGCAGATGGAAAATCAGATGGAAAATTGCCTGAGTTGGACTTGAATTTGGGACCTAAGGCCCTGAGCCAAGGACACAACCACTACACTTATACAGCCACCACACTTTATCTAAAATAGTGAGGTAAACATTAGCTACTATAACTCACTTTCGATTGATGTGGTATATGTGTGATTTTTTTGCTGCAGGTAAGAAGGGAGGGGGGTGCTACTTGCTGACTAATCGTTATAAATATATATATTTGGCAAGCAAGCGTAGCGAGCGAGACACTTACAGGGGTAACACAATTGAAAATCGGGGATGTTTGTTGGCGAGCGAGCGAGGGTGGATAATGCAAAATCAGGTATATGTTATATGTATGTATGTGGGATGGTATCGCGAACTCGTTAGAGAGTCAGCTCCGCTCGCTTCGCTCGCTTTGCTGAATTAGTAGAATGATCATTACTACTGAAATAAATTTGGTAAGTACTACATGCTCCTATTCGAAGAAATAAATTATATGTCTGAAATCTGACACAATTTGTATAGCATGGAAAACCAAGTTAATCTGAACAGTAGCAGATGATAAATGCCATCAGCTTATTTAAATTCAATGTGACTCAATTCATGGCTCCATTAAATTGATCCTATACTACATAGTTGTATGAATATCCTACTGCTCCTTTAATGAGAAATACATTTTTCTAACAATAAAAGTATATCAGGATTTAAAGCAGAATACAATATCTGTATCAGAAAAATTAAAAAAAAAGTAAACCTATTAGCTTCCAATGAACAGAATTGACACTTACACATGAACAAAATTTTAGATATAGGAACTGAAAATATATAAGAATATTCATGATATACCTTGAAGAATTATGGTGATATTATTACTTGTTAACACTATGGAACTAGAATGATTAGCCTCACATGAGACAATTGTATTATTGTACTGTTCAGGGACAGAACCCCAAGAAAGAACAGATCCCCTAAATATTTTATGTACACTGACATCGGATATACTTTCATCATAATATATTGATCCATTGACCTTCCAAGTAATGTTAACCTCAACTGAAGATGTGCAAAACATTCCAGCAGTGTCTCCAATATATATATATGTTTCAATACTTCTTAATAACACTAAAAAAGAAAAGAACAACAAAATAATTACGGCACATTTAATGTCAAAAATTATCCATAATATAACATAATATAACTGCTACTATAAACTCCTGTAAAGCGTATGCCACACTTCTATGTTAATCAATAATTGGCAAGTATCTTACTTTATCCTTGAGTTTATATTTTAATATATATTAGAATTATATACTAAAACAACTCAAAGACTAACAGGTGATGACCATGGAATAAAAATTTGATGATTATTTGCTAAGAATTCTAAATCATATACATGGTGCAGCTGAGAAAATAATAATTGAATCCAAACTTAGATGGGCCAATTTAATTAGGGAGTCCACAAGAATTTTCATTGATGTAAACTACTGAAAAATGGAATGTTATGCGATATTTCTATATTATACATGATCTAATTTCAGAGAAAGCTGTGCAATGTAGTATACTTCAAGACATCAAATATATGCTTTATACTTTTGAGAAACTGGATATTATATGGCTCTGTGTCAAACTGGATTATTATAATTCAAAATGAAATAAATAGCAATATTTCTTACATCTTTCATTTCCATGAGCAGTTGACAGGAAATTCAAAAATAACATTGAAATTGTAAATACTTTTATAAACATTTCATTAAAACTACTCCACTTGGCCTCTGGGAAAATTTTCTTTGTACTTTCTCTCTACATAAAAATAATTTCACATATTAATTTAAAATAACATGACGACAATAACTTTAAAAAATTATTACATTGTCATTCATGTAAACTGCTAAGTTGATGTGATGCTAATAACTCTCACTCTGCTTTGTTAAGTATGAGTGTCATAGGAATAGGGGAGGGAACTTTAGCTCAAGTTACTCCTTCTCGCATTTTTTGGGGCACAATCAAAAGAAGTGATCTCAAACATGAACCCTGAGGCAGTATCTATAATCTAAAGTAAGCTTCAGTTGTGATAAGAGCCTGGATAACTGAATTTGTTTGTCAGCTCAGTTTAGAAGTCTTCAAGAGTCTTTAGTACCTTGTTGAGTCTTGAGAAGGATTTTGGCAACAAGTTGAAAACTTAGGTCAAGGTATAATATTTTTTGGCATAATGTGTATGTAAGTTTCAAAACAATGGCATTATGATTTAGTATGGCTACCAGTCTTAATAAAAATTTGCAGTTAACTTACGAGACTTATGTGCTCCATTTTTAATGAGACTCTTGCTTTATTATCTAATTTATTGCTCTGTTTGGTGGAAGAAAAATTATTAGAGCAACACTCTTTGTTGCTGTCCCTCCTACCCCCCCCCCGGTAGGACCCACCCCCCCCCCCCCCTCTCCCCCTCTCCCCTCCGCCCCTGTCCCCTGCCCTTCACTTCCTGTCATTACTTCCCGTTCGATTTA
>WLWI01005036.1_pt1 | contig 11083 bp, 6 predicted proteins | sample 6701501 | NCBI WGS metagenome assembly WLWI01 (sample SAMN12718690, study PRJNA515312) | sponge metagenome | isolation source: marine sponge | host: Mycale hentscheli | place: New Zealand: South Island, Marlborough, Capsize Point | collected 2014-11-01
ATGTATTGTTTCAAGCCGACGGAAGGGAACGGTTAGGTCTATTATAGTGGGAACGACTTAAGCTACAACGATAAAACTTGGAGAGCTCAATATCTGGACGCCGACAACTCTGTAAGTGCAAAAAAAATTTTTTCGAAGGGTGCCGCGTTGTGCCTGGTTTTCCTGTAGATGGTCACATATAGAGCCCATGACACCTGACAATCCTATAGAAAGATTTTTGTTCTGAAGCATTTTAACTATTTGTGACCAAAAGAAAAGTGAATAAAATATAAGTGAGAGCATAGTTAAAGTTTTTGCTGTATAGAATTGTAAACTATTCATTTTTGTACCCTCCTACCAAAAAAGAAAAAAAAAAATTAGCTGTTGTACTGCAACAGTTCTTGGGATTCAGGTCTTCCAAGTCAGATCTTGAACAAGCTGCAGAATCTTCTGTGACTGTTAATGCTAGCTCTTTCGCTCTTTGCCTGTCAGGTATTCATCATAGGTTGCTTGCATGAAATAAAAATGGCCACATCCTCAATAAACTGGTCTAACTCTACCATAGTAACCAAAGTGTATGGGCGTGTATTGGCACCCTTTAAAGGAAATACGTCTTTAGATCACCCCATGTTGAACTCTACCTAACATTTTCTTTAAGTAGTGGTGTGCTTAACAACAATTAATGAGATAAGCAAACCCTACATGTAGCTGATGAACAATGAGAGGGATTCCAAACATTCATGTTTAATTTCATTTAACAAATTATTAATCATGTAATGCAATAGTTTAATTATCAAGTTACTCCCATAGAATGTTATGCATTGTTGGGTGGTTGCTATGCAGTGTTGTAAATATTTTTAAGTGTATAAATATTCCCAACGCTAAAATCTTAGAGTCTTTACCCATTGATCATCAAAATCATTACGGTAGCACACGTGTGATGACTTGTGACATAATTATACGAGTGTCAATAATTAGTGTGTACTGATATTATTTTTTAGGTTTGAGTGAAACTGTATCGACGTCTCCTGAATCTGTTGAAATACCTATGGCTGGTGCTTCTACTTCAGGATACATTGCAGGAATTGTTGTGCTGGTTTTACTTTTGGTTTTTGTTGTTCTTGCATCGATTATAATAATTGTATTCATCGTATTGTACAACAAAAATAAGGTAAGAATTTTCATTAACTGAGGGGAGTAATTCCCAGTGTATGTAAATATTTGTTCATTTATCCGACATACTCCTGGAGTGAATTTTTGTTGATAAATTTCTGAATATCTGTACAAGACGAAAGTGTTGGGACAACAATGCAGTTTAAAAATAATGATGTACAGTATGCAGCACCAAATTGTTCTGGTTTTAGTATATTAAGCATGCATTGCTATTGTATTCATATTGAGGTCAAATTAATATTGAGGTCAATCCTTGTGTGTATAAATGCGTTACTATTATACTGTATTCTGTCCAAGTTAAGTTACACAGGTGCTATTTGTGCTAACCTTTGACGTTAGAAGTTGCATCTGGTGCTGTTTTTAATTAGTACCATGAATTTTCCTAATCAATTAAAGGAATCCAATACCACTGCAAATAACTTGATTTTATTAATCCACACATCCATTATCTGCACCCATAACACAGGAAATAATAAGTGACACCTCTGAATGGTGAAGGTGTCTAGAGAGATTATCAATTCACATATCCGCACTCTTCTCTAAATCGTGTCGTCACAATCAACTAACTCCGATTTACAAACTGTACACAAATACTAAATGGTTGAAATTACAAAACAATCCCCACAGGTATCCCAAGGTGAAGGACAATAATGAGTGTTCGCCAGAATTATACAATGACGCAACAGATCTAGAGGTAGAAAAGTTGAAGGAAATTTATATGCCAACAGCTTTGACATTTGCTCAAGCAATGTGGTTTCCTCCATATAATCGTTTATTTTTTATTTATTTATTTATTTATTTTTTTGTCTGAAGCAAACTTGCTTATAAAAGGGAAGATTGCATAATTTTCCGGCCAAACAGTGCCTTAATTATTATGGCAGTTTTGTAGTTGAACCGAAAGATTAACAAATCTACTACAACCCTATATGTTTCATATGTGTGTACTCATTCGTTGCTAAATTACTAGTTAGGGCTGATATATAGTGGATAAAGGTCTACTGTGACAATAACATTTCTTGCGTGTATTTAGACACGAGTCAAACTTGCGGTTAGCCCTGAGAAACTTAAAGCTTAACTGTTTGAACTCTCATCATTTGTTTGTTCATTTTTATCACTTGTGTTTGTTTTGATCAATTACTGCATAAAATGTTGGGTATTATAATATTTGATTATTTAAAATTCTATATCATTAGTTTTATTTGTTACTTTATTTATTCAATAGCCGTGGTGTCAAATTTCTGTTTTTACTTTCATTATGCTTTAATTCAATGTCAAGGGGACACTGTCAGCAACACAAGCTGTACAAGTACATTATTGTTGCTATTATGAAGGGAATAACATTAGAGCCGTGATGCACCATATTGCTATATTGGCACTGCAAGTCACTTAGTTTAATTATTTAGTTGTTTTTGTTTGTTTTTTAGTGGAAGCACTTGAACCATTTAATGCAAACATGATCGTTGTTATTGTAGCTTTTTTTAAAGGTTAAACATTTGTTTGTTTGTGTTTTAATACTTAAACTGTTAATTATTTTTATTACGCGATGATCGACAATATAATCAAGTAATTTTTTATATTACAGGGTGTTTAAGAATCTAAACAGAAAAATCAGAGAATAACTCATAAATTTGTTCCGTTGGTGCTATTTTCACGATGTTTTCAGTTAGCAAACTGTTTTGGTTATACATTTTTTTTATAAATTCATATTTACTACTCTTGAAAGTATGTGTGTATTTTATATTATAATAGTTAAAAAGGAATACCAACAGATGATATGGGCATCTCTAACCAAGTTGAGGAGTTGAAGGAAGCCACCTATAGTTATATCTCAGAAGTGTGGTTTACTTAAGTCAGGAGTATAAACAAATTGTTGGTCAGTAAAGTAAAACTAGACACTACTATGTAAGTACCTATGTATGGCTATGTATGTTTCCATGGGAACGCGTGATTGACATGTGCAATCGGCACCTTTTGGAAGTAAAGTGAAGTTAGTAAACTTGACATGTTTACTTTCAATTAGGAAGAAAAGTGTTTGTAATCTACTAACTGTTTTTGTGTAGTAAGCTGAAGTGCATCATATGAACCCGACCTATTTAGAGGTCATGGTAGGAAAACATGACTTGCATAGATTGTGGTATGTAACAATTATCTCTAGTAGAGGTATGGTCCTGGCTGTAGAAAATCTAGGGAGTTCAGCAGTGTAGGAAGATGTTTCAGTATTGGGGGGGGGGGGGAGGAAGTTGGGGCTTTCCCCTTCCCACACACCCCTTCCAATGCCACAGTAGTTTGATAATTTAGTACATCAACTCACACACACACACACACACACACACACACACACACACATACTTGGAAAAGGCACAAGTGGTACAGCTAGAGCATGGTGTGGTGTGAAAGAGGCTCAGTACAGTGAAAAAAAAAAGTTAATGAAATCAGAAAGGAACAGGTGTGAATATGTTATTGAGTTACGTATGCTTTGTCGCTGGTGTTCAGACATGGGATGTCTTACATCGCTTCTATTGGCTCAACGTGACTGACGGGCACTTCAGTCACAATGTGAGAACTGGTAGCAAGCTAAGCTAATGGTGCTAATAGCTCTCAGAGATTGGTATTGATTAGTGTAATTGACACATTTGGCGTGAATGATTTGTGGTGACTCAGTGTGTTTGTTAGTAATTATTGTAGTTTAGTGCCACTAGCCAGTGTTACTTGTAGTGATTGCTCATCACTAATACACTATTGATAGTACTCGGTGAATGTTTTGATAGTGTTGTGTGGGTTGCTCAAGAATGTCCAACACCATTTTGACATCATGTGATACTGCTACATGCACCAGTCATCACCAGATGAGTGTTTATAGAACAACATTCCAAGTTCAGTCAGCCAAATGTGGCTGAAGGTATCATCCTTTGGGTGACCTTAGTTCATGGTCAAGGTGTGTATGGTGTGTATGTGTGTTATCGCAAGGAACTCCTTGAACCACAACTGCAACAACTGAACTGGACTGAGCTGGGTCAGTCCACTATATAATGTAGCTCAGTCCAAGTGGGGTGTTTACATGAAAGTAATGAGTGTGTGTGGTGTAGTGGTTGTGTGGTGTAGTAGTTGTGTCCTGGGCTCAGGGCATTTTTTCCATCTGATATTTTTCATTCTACATTATATAACTAAGTGAATGTGCCTCCTTATACAGTATACTGCAATACTGGACATTGGTTGTTGTGGTGTATTGAATTGTTTACTTTGGTACATGCACCTGTTCTGAAATATGTCTATTGGGACCATTAGTGTTTTCATTTGTACGGCTGCATGAGTAGCCAGAATGAAATGGTGCATGTCTACCACAACTTGTAGACCACAAGGGAGTACAACTTAGGTGACATGTCATACTAATGAATATGGCTAAGGAAGGGTGCAAGTTTGTGTAAAAACAACAGCAATGAACAAGGATCTAATAAACACATTGATGATATTGTGTAGTAAGTCAATGTGTAGTAAGTCAATGTGTTGGTGCAACACTCTAGGCTTTCCTGTTGTGTATAGAGAATGGCTTGGCATGCACTGATTCTTAATTAGTTTCGTAGACTAATTGGCTTCATGGCGCAATGTCTCGTGTATTTGTACTTGAACATGTGTCTTTCCATGGATTCTCCCAGATACTTTGGACATCTCTGGATCATCCGTGGATGCCAAGCTATTAAATTCCTCCTAGATTGTTCTGTTTTTTTGTTTTTGTTTTGTAAAGTTAATTACTACCAAGCCAGCGACTTATTGAATTATCTCAAGCATGTAGTGGGTAGCATGAATGGAATGCACCTGTGAATTAGTTCATGTTAGAAATATAATCAGGTGTATGAGTTTTACATTTCAAATGTCACACAGGGTATTGCACCCACTAGTTTAGCCTGGAGCTATTATTAAACATGTAAGATAGCATTATTTCATGTAGTTGTGTGGTTTGTTGAGGGAGTGGATTCCCAAAGTTGATAGTCTAGTTCAGTACCAGGATATACTAGTTCAGTACCAGGATATACTAGTTCAGTACCAGGATATACTAGTTCAGTACCAGGATATACTAGTTCCCGTGGGAATAACATGAGCTGTCATAGTACAGTCTCAGTCATGCTTGGTTAGTTTGAGGAATGAGGAAACTTGCAGTGCCTCCTGCAGATCCTCTTATTGTATCACCAGTTCATCTGACTTTTTATTGAGTCCTCATTTGTTGGCTAGTTGTCATTATCATGAATACATGTGCCTTGACTCTTGGAATCCATTCAGGAAGATGTGTGGGTATTGTTGTCATGGTGTACTCAGTCAGTCCTTACAGCTGGCATAAGAATAACATGTCCTTTTGCTATGAATGGAAACATTGACAGCAGAGTTCGTAAACCCACACTTGCCTTATTGGGCCTATGATTTGAACAATGGGAGAACATAGTGAGTGCATTTCATGAATATGGAGAAAGGGGGAAGAAAGTGTGGAGATGAGGGAAGGTCAGTTGTATGTACATGTGGTTATGTTGTAGAGATTTGATGGTTTACTTCCTGTAGTTCTATGGCTGCTCTGGCATCATGTATGGCTATCTGATTACACAAGAGTGTGTAGTTTGTAATAGATCTGAGATCAGATGCATGAGTGTGTGTGTGTGTGTGTGTGTGTGTGTGTGTGTGTGTTGTGTGTGTGTGTATGTGTGTGTGTGTGTGTGTATATGTGTGTGTGTGTGTGTGTGTATATGTGTGTGTGTGTGTGTGTGTTGTTCAAGTTTGACTTGCTATTATACTTGATTGTATAAATGTGACCTAATTATGTTATTTGAAGGACATGTGTACACAAACGCCACGTGTCAGTGGATATAAGCACCACAACATGACACTTAGTCATAACTGTGATCACATGATGTATGGGTTAACAACTTTCAATACGTAAGGTTTGAATTACTTACTAGCAAACAAATGTGGGGTGTCCCATAAAGTTACAGGAGTGGTTGATGGTGCAGTTCACATCCAGTGAGCTTGTGTTTCAGACTTCTCAACATGCCACACACTACCACATAGTCACACACACACAGCACACTCAATCTGTTCAACTCTTTTTTTTCTTCTTTTTTTCTATTTTTGTGTGCGTGTAGAGCAGCGTTGTTTCAGTCATTATAGCTCACAAGTATTTCATTTAGTTTAATCAGTGACTTTTAGATTTTGTGTTGCTATAGTATTTATAGTCGCATCAACAGAATCAGCCGGGAGGTTGGATTATAATTTTTAGTGGCCGTAAGATATGTCCAAGTGATGTTGAGTGATTTGCTGGCAGGAGATATAAGATGGGTACGAGATCATCAATTTTGCTTGGCTGTTTTTGATATTCATCAAAAAAAAAATACACTGTTTATGTTCTTTTTCGTGGATCTTGTTATTGTTAACACCTCTTCAGATTGTCTCCAAATTTAATCATCAACTCATGATGATGTAAACAGCAGATTGAGGCAACTGTAATTTTACCTTAGTTTGAAACAACATCATGTGAGTTTTCCCTAACATTAACATAATAAATTCAAGTTATAAACTTGTTGTTTAACTCGTTCATTTTGGGACTTACCATGCACACAATGACTCTTAATGTACTAATTTTGTAAATTAGGTGTGCCGTTGCGTAAAGTATTTTACATCCATTCTACTGCTTGTTTAGCTACATCATTTTGCCTCACTTGCCCTCTTTCTTCCTGACCCTTTCCTCTCCAGCTTTTTCTCCTTGAATCATGGATTTCACAATTTTGGACTTAGGTTTTTGAACTGTTTCCTATCTTTTGAACACTTCATCAATATCGCCGTCCTCACCCTATGTTAGCTGCACATAGTAGTAGTCGTTTCCTTAATCGCGTTTAATGTAATCCATTAATTCCTAGTTATTTGACCCCATGCCACACCCCATTTCATTTACCCATTCCAAATTGTGGATACACTTCACCAATAATTAATTCCCTACACAAGTTTAGTCAGAAGTATTCTTTATTGGACCACACTAGCTGGTGACTAATGTTGAGGCAGCACATATTGTTTTTACACCCTAAACTATTTTAATAATTCTTTTTTAACACATTTAATTGATAAATTGAGTATTCCACATTTTATGAAGTTTGAACTTGGTTGTTGTGTGCATTTTAATACGCGTGTAAATGCTTGTTGTGCATGTAGATAGGTTAGAATCAATTCAAAGAGTAAAGCATAATAAGTACTCCTTTGTAACTCCTTTTGTCTGATAAGGTATCATTTTGTTCTATGGATTTCTTTGAGTAAAGCACCTTTGCTTTGGCTAGACTGCACTATTGTTATAAATGGAGTTAGAGTTCCTACTGGATTGTAGGTTGTAATTGATAAACCAAAAAGTTAATGAATAGATGCCGCAACTGATAACTCATTAAAGGGCTCAGGTGCTGCTATTGTATACTATATGGGGTGGGAGGGGGGGAGGGGGGGAGGGGGAATGAAGGCTGAAATTCTAGTATGATGGGAATGATGATGTTACAGTCTCAGATATCATACAATATGACAGATGTAAACTGCTGGTTCAGCTACTCTAGGCGTGGCCGGACCACTATTTTTTCAGCACATGTGCAAAATGATTAATAAAGAAAAGGTGATTACACTAGTGTGGTGCATAGGAGAATTATCCATTCCTAGCCTCTAGTCGTCTTTTGTTGAGTACTGAAATCAACAGCAAAAATATCTCCAGCCTCCAACTTAGTATCCCCTAGCCAGACCCTTTACCAACTGATATACGGGAAAAAGTATGATTACATGAGGCTATCACTAGTGATCAAGCTTCAATTGGTATCAGGAAAGAAGAAACGAGTTCACCATTTCTTTCAGACGTGTTGGTTTTAATTGTGGTTTTAAATAAGCTATGCATGAAGCAAATGATTAGGTCAGTTATTGTGAAGCAAGAAAAATGAAGTATTTTCAGCTACAAACTAGAGCAAGTAGTGATAGTGCAATAGTTCATTAGCTACACTGATCGTCATCAGGAGATATTTGGTTAGTTTTAACACTCTTATGCAATCAATGCTTTGTAGAATTACTTTTCATGAAACTAGCTATGTGTGTTGAAAATTTTATCTGGGTGTCTTTTTAAATAGCTAGTTATCTAGCCACACCCACTTATTGTTGGCTACACCTACTTCCTATCCTGATGACCAATTGCGGATATGCCTGTTATATGAATATAGTACTTTATAAACCATCAGTGCGCATGCGTGAGAGGGTTATAGTAGTCGTCCTGTCGGTTTGTCTGTCTGTCATGCTCTGATTTTGGAGATTACTGTCTGTCATGCTCTGATTTTGGAGATTACTGACAATTAGACATTGATTTTAGGTATGAACTTACTCAGAATGAAGATTTAGGACCATTCATTGTGCTACTTTTTTAAATTTCTGGCTTATTGTTGAGAAAACGCCAAGCTTTCAACTCCGCGTAGGTACCAGTTTTTGTAGGTAATGGCCCCCTAGCATTACAGCATAATCATGTGAACAAATAATTTCTTGCAGCCCGCGGTGTAATTCGCTTTATGCTCTGGAAGTCAACGGAGTTGAAAGAAGTGAAGTTTCGCATTGAAAAATGTATACCATGAGTATTTCTGGCCTGTTTCTATAGCTTCTTTTCTTATGAAGCAAATCCATGTACCATTTTCATTGCTTGAGTTATAATGATTAATAGCTAATAGATTGCTTGTTCTTTTGGTCTGAGATTATATTTAGCTAGGTAGTGTTTAGTAGCGCCAAGGGTTCACACCTTTGGTGCTTCATTATTATGTTTGTAGTACAAGCATAAGTTATAGTTCAGCTGCCATGGTTAACCACAAATCAATCAGTAGCCAGTGCAACAGATAATCAATCTTGATCTATTTTAATTACTCTAAACCATTGAAGAGGTAATTGGAATAACAGTAACTATTTTATGACTGGAATGTTTTAGGATAGTCACATGAAAGAGTGTTTCTGTGATAAGGGAAGACTTAAGCCATACCTATCATGCCATACCTATCGTGCCACACCCATCGTGCCACATCTATCATGCCACACCTATCATGCCACACCTATCATGCCACACCTATCGTGCCACACCTATCATGCCACACCTATCATGCCACACCTATCATGCCACACCTATCATGCCACACCTATCATGCCACACCTATCATGCCATTACTCTGTGCATTACTATTTGTGTGTAATGTAGTTGCTTAAAATGAGGTTGCATTTATGCCAAAATATTAGAACGAGGAGGTGACATATAGAGAGTTATAGCCTGGGACATATTTTGTGACAATGGCGACTTCCATTTTTGTCACTAACCTCACAGAGACCATTACAGAATGCAGTACAGAATGCAGTACAGAAACATTATCACGCAAATAAGAAATAAGTCATGTAAACCTTAAACATCCTCCGAACAAAATAAGAAAAACAATATCAAGCTCGAGTCATTATTGAGGTTTTAATGACTTGAATTTCCAATTTTATTTCTTAACTGTGAAGCTAAATTCCTGCATTAGTTATCTCCTTGCGCTAAAAAAAACTTTCCTGCATTTAGCTTCTTGTTTTCTTTTCTTTTACTTCGGAGGATGTTCTTAACAGAAGGGGGGAAAGGGTAGGCTTTAAAAAAGGAGAGAAGAAGAGAACTATTTTGCCATAGACGCAGCTAAATTCAACCGCACAGGATATACATGGCATATTATGGTCAGAGTAATCAATTAGCACTTTGGCACAGGCACATGGCATTGATAGGTGCTAGACACTTGGTTATTCTATTATATCACTAGCAAATTGATTTCTTTTGTGAAAATTCTGGCAAGATCCTTAGAAATTTTTTTCAAGATTTTATAAGATTTCATAAGAACTACTATGTAAGATTTACAATCAATTTGGAACATATCCCATTTTGATCTTGTTGATTGCGGGATGTGTAAGATTTTGCCACAGTAATCATAGAATATGCAATTTATTTTTTGTAAGATCTTGCATAGTTCTACTTAGTCAAGATTTATCTTGAGAAGTTATTCAAGATGCACTGCATAAGATTTCAGAGAATTCGGAACATATCCTAGTCTGATGAGGTTACAAGTGTTCTATTTGTTTTAAAATATTCAATTGAATAGCCTAATCAGAAAACTTTCGTAGATTGGTAATGTTTGATACGATTCTAATTAAAGTACCCTGTGTGAGTCCTAAGTTAGAGAGAGTCCTGATAAACTAAATGCAGCTACCATGGAAGCAGGAAAAGCAACATTTAGCTAGTCACATTACCTATAAGGTTTATACTCTGGGATATGGACACAATGTGTTGTTGTATTTAGAAAACCATATATGGATGCTTTCTTACTTGATCCTTTTATCTTGTGTACATAGCTAGCTACCTTTATTATGAAAGTTTAACTTGGCTTTCAGCAAAAATATTATTTTAAGCACATTTTGTTATGGTTAGATAAAACTACTTGTGTTAACACTACACTAACAGCAGGCAATTTATTTTTTACTCTAAGAATGAGTAAATGTCAACTTTTTCCGGTGTTGTATGTTGAATGCCCACATTTGATAGGTAAGTGATCATTAAAAGTACAAACACAATTTACTAGCCACTCTGTGGTCAAAGTGATATTTTTTTCCAGTTATAATTTTTTGTGGTATCGAGCTATGGAAGTGGCAAAGCCTGTGTACAATAAGGGAGTACATTTATTTCATCAACTTTTTCCACGTGCCCATTTTTTAGTAACATAGTAAATCATGTTGTAATTACTTTAAGTGAAAGAATTTTTTTAGCACGCACATAATAGCTAATAATTGCTGTAAACAACTAAATCTGCTGAACAATGTTAAAGTCCATTCTTTGCATATGATTTACGTAGAAAATATGCTCAAATAGAGGCAATGCTTGAAGAGACTA
>WLWI01005038.1_pt1 | contig 11080 bp, 9 predicted proteins | sample 6701501 | NCBI WGS metagenome assembly WLWI01 (sample SAMN12718690, study PRJNA515312) | sponge metagenome | isolation source: marine sponge | host: Mycale hentscheli | place: New Zealand: South Island, Marlborough, Capsize Point | collected 2014-11-01
GTGTAATAAGTGGTTTATTCCTTGCTAGATATCTTTACTGAAGTAGTTTGTACTAGGACTAGTAACTCTAGGGGTGAACTTGGCTAAAACTCTCTCTATCTCCCCATAACCCCAGCAGATATTTTAGCAGCTGCTCTAACTTTGGTTGGGTAGGCTCCACAAGAGGAATGTAGTTGTAAAAACCTGGAAAACTGGTAAGCCTGGCCAGCTAACTACTGGGCTTACACAATACAGCCATGAGATAGAACCATATGATAACCTGAGTTATCTCAGTTAAAAATAACATTGTGAAGATGTCTAGCATGGAATATAATATATTCCATGCTAGACATCTTCACAATGTTATTCTTGGGAAAAGGGAACCATTGCATTAAAAATTGAAAAATGAGTTATTTATACCACTGTGTAGAGCACTTCATATGGAGTACTTTGGTACCAAGTTTATGGGCAGGCGCTGCTTGGTTCACAAAATATAGGAGCGGCAATCTAACCAACTTGAGCACAGAAGACTTTTATTTGTGCTTGGAAAATGGCGGTGCTCAGCTGAACGGCAGTAAGTTATAGTTGGGGCCACTTACTTCGTTTATGGGGGAGGCCCTACTCAGTTCAAACCCTACGTTGTGTAAGGGTACTAAACAGGTATGGCTTTAAGTAGCACTAGATGAGTATAGACATAGTTTTGCAGGCCGTTTTGTGCTTCTTCTTTTCTTTTTTTTTCCGGTTTCCAACAGTTTGATAGTTACATACAGTAACTCATGGTAACTGTAATACAGTCACTCTTTTAGAAATGATCAAGTAACTTGGTTTGTAAGTGTGTCAGCCAACTTGTTGCCTGTTTTGGAACAAATGAACAATGAATAATAATAGTAGGAATCTCTTTAAATCAATGAACAAAAATGATGGACTTTCACAATGTGTTGCCTTCTCTTGTTGCAGTGTGACAGAAGTCCTTATCATCACTGAAACCTTTGTCTAGTCAGAGACTTGCTGATTCTTCCAGTGTCTACACAATAATAGTCCCAGGAGAGTCTCCAGATCCGCAGACTCCCAATTATAAGACCCCATAAATAGCAACATCAACTTATATAGCTTGATTATTCACGTTTATTATTTCTATTCTGTTGCTGCAAAGCTATAACAAAAACTTATAAGAATTTACCCACGATTTGGGTTGGATTTCCTTGCACGCAAGGAAGGTCAAAAAAGAGAATAAAAGGTGGCTGTGTTTTCAAAAAAGAGAATAAAAGGTGGCTGTGTTTAAACGGGATGCTTGGACCTTTAACAACGGTTTCAGCCACTCAAATTTGGTGTCAGCGTGGCTAAAGGGTATAGGAGATACCAGTGGGCCAATAAAAAGAAAATCAAAAAAAATTTTTTTGTCGGTGTTCTGGCTCTACTGTACATTTTTGATTTTACTAATTGGTCCCTTTTCCCCAAGCTCATTACCCTAGTAGTTATGGCAACCAGGGCCTGGCTGCTAAAACATCAGCTGGGAGGTAGTGTAGGAGCCAACTTCACACCTACAAGCTACTTCAATTGATACAAACTACTTCAATGAAGATATCTAGCAAGGAATAAACAACTTATTACACTTGTCAGAGTGATATCTCTAAATATTTCACTCTCAGGCTTTATTTTCACTAGCCTCTGGCTTATGAAAATAAATCAGCCTGCTCTGGAAATATTTCTCCATATCATACTCTGACTCTTGTAATAAGTACTATATATAGCTATATATATATATATATACTGTATATGACATACCTGATTTTCAATTAATACCATCTTACTCAATTTTCTTGTTTACCAAACTAGTGCAAGAGCACAAATGACTAGCAAGCCTGCCTTGTTAGGTTACATACAGTAATATTGCATTAGGATATATTTTAGCTTCTGCTTTTGTGGGATAACTAATTGTAGATTAAACTATATGAATTACCAGTAGTGGTACTTGACAACACACACTCAGACACTAACAAAAGTAGTTTTTCGAAATTATGTCTGGTAAAGGGATTTCAATGCCATTAGAAACCTCTTCTCCCCAGATTTTTGTGACTTGCAAAAAAGAAAAACACAAGCATTTTTCATGAGTAGCTGTGCGTTCAGTGTCAGAAATGTTCATCTTGTTCGTGGAGGTCTCAGATAGAAATCCCTGGATCTGTTTCAATGGACTGTTCCTTGAAAAAGTAGAGAAGCTTTTCCAACCCATTGGGAATCTTGTATATTCTTTCCAAATTCCATGTATAGGCTTGGATAGACTTGGACCGCTGCTTTCTCCCCATCAGACTGGAGCTAACTCACCTTCTTATAAGTGCCCATGATACAGCATGATCTTAGAATCTGTTCTCAACTCAGACTTTGAGTGCAACAGTTTGCATAAATCAGCAATGTCAAGATTATGGATCAACGTGAGTAAGCATGTTCTGTGGCTAAGGATAAGTCAAGTCCTTGACACTACTCTTCAAGAAGGATCAAAAGACGGTTGTAAATACCGAGGGAAAGGATGCATCTACTCTAGTTGTCATATCACACGACACACCCTTTTATGAGGTGTTGCCTACTTGGGTCGAAACTACCGCAGGAAGTTCAGTAACACTAATTTGTAACAGTTTAAACGATACAGAGTGGCTTGGAGTTAATATTGAGAATCAAGACAAAACGTTAGAGGGTAACACAATCACTTTACGTAACATACAATGTAAAACACAGTGGAAATTATTATTGCAGAAATGTGAATTATAATAAGGAAGTCCACTCTCAAAATTCAGAATAATAGTAGACAGTTACGTGTAATTAATGTAGGAAGAGTTAATTTGAGCAAACTAGTAATGTAAGTATAGCATTAGCTTTCAATGTATTTATAACCCACATTACTTATCAGCAGGTTGGAACCCTTTACCCAGATTCCCCACTAAATCATATTAATATACACAGCATACTTTTTTATGGATTTAGCTACAAGTTAACAGAGAGCTATATTTTAGTATTCAGACCAGGAATTGGTGTGGTCATGGGTGTGATTAGTACACTGAGATATGTAATCGAGTGTGCTAGTTCTATGTGCTTTAATCAAATTACAGTAAATTACATTGCCAGTGGCCACTATGACAAAATTAATACTCTTCCTATGTAATATCATTGTTAGCAATGAAAGAGTTTACACGTATCTCCATGGACAAATTGTCAGTTTCCCCTAGTCTCGCAGGCCAGACCCTTTACCTAATCGCTCCACTCGGAAGCGTCTGGTTACCCTAACGCATCCGTTTGGTATCTTTCCCCAGGACTCCAGGGAGCGTATAAAATGTGTACTTCTTATGTCAAGTTTAATTGTGTGTGGGCGTCTGTAAAATGTCCGTATGAATATTTTTAGCTAGTCCCAACTCTTGCACTTGTTCTTCTAAGAGCTCTGAGCTGAAAAGCGTTCTAAAAATGGAGAGTTCAAAAAAGGACAATAATTAAAGTGACTGATTCGAACACTACTGGCACAGCCTCAGCTATAACCTCCACTTACAACTTACAACGCCAGCTGGCAAAGATTTATGACTGGACGTTAAGAAAACCCGGAAGGTGTCATTTCATTCCACTATTACCAACCACTATTACCAAACGGGTGCGATCAAAGGGTCTAGCCCTCGAGACTAAGTTTCCTCCTATGAATATGTAAAGTTATTCCTAAAAAGTCATCTAGGCCAAGCCATTGAACTTCATAAAATTGAGCTTCATACTCAAAACTTATGCTTGATAATATTTGCTGTTTGTTGTGTTATATTTTTCCAGATTTCTTAACATTTTTAATACCCTGATGTTGTATTTTTTCCATAGATTCAATTCATTTCCTAAAACCAATGTAATCAAATCTATTTAATTGGGTGGTATTAATTCCTTGGTGCTGTGTAACTAAATGTACAGAAAGGGGGAGGGGAGGTGGTGGGGGTTACAAGCCCTTTGCTAATCTAATAATGTCCTATAACGCTTCACCACAAAAAAAAGAAGATGTACTTCACTGGTGGAGACAAAAAAAAACTGATTGCACCTGCTTTAAAGTTGCCAAATAAATTATAAATTGGGAAATAAGAGTAACCTTGTTTGAAGTAAAGAATAACAAAAAAAACGTGTACATGATATAGGTTCATATGTTCTTGTGGTTGTAACTCCAGGTGGGCACAGCCAGTAGCTAGCTAAACTGTTGATATGATTCAACTCAAAAGGCGAGTGAGCTGTCAGACTAAATTTTATATCTGTTTGCTAGCCTCTAATAATGCTTGTTAGATTTTTTTTTGTTCAGTTTGTGCTATTCTTTAGTAACACACAACAACTTTCACACTCACACACACTTTTTCACTGGATTACCAGTACAAGGCATACATTGTATTCTCTTAATGATTTGACTAGACTATTGAACAAAGGATTTTCAAGAAGTAAACCATCAGATCGCTAAACTAACGAAGCTAGTCGCCTTTCCACAGTACGCTCCGTTCAAAATGCTCTCTTGACTATTCAACTTTGAATTGTCAAAGTTGAACAAATCTGTTACTTATGTATGGGAGGTGATTAGTGCCAAAATTAAGGTCCTAGTATTTCCGCGGGGTGGGAGTTCTAATTTGGATAAGTGGATAGGTGTGTCCACTAAAGGGTACACTAATCAATTGAAGTGGATATAGAAATCTGAAGTGGAGGGGCGTGTCAACAAACGGGTGTAGAAATCTGAAGTGGAGGGGCGTGGCAACAAACGGGCATAGAAATCTGAAGTGAGGGGCGTGGCAACAAACGGTATAGAAATCTGAAGTGGTGGGGCGTGGCAACAAACTGGTGAAGTGGGGCACGTTAATGATTCAGCTTAGGGTAGATTGTATTTCACAGCTGTTGCTTGGTCTTGTCTAGTTGTATTCAAGGTTGTTATGGAGGCCACAATTATCACTACTTTAACAGGATTGCTAGTGACCTATCAATATATTCAGATGGCAGAGGCATGACTAGAGATTCTGTGGATGCATTTATTGTTTCTTTGGAATTTTGTTATAGAGAAATAGTGATTCTGGATTCATTGAATGTGTTGAGTGCTGTGCAAAGAAGATGCCTTGAATATACAAGAGATGCTTTGGTTTCCATAAGGTCATTACTTGATGAAGTAAGTACCATCAGTACAACTTACACCATACCTAGTGAGGGACCTGGACGACCAACTTTATTTATATCTCAAGAACAGCTAACATTTCTGGTTGAAAGTAACTTCACTGTACCAAAAATTGCAAATATACTTGGAGTGTCTATACGAACAATTCGAAGAAGAATGACAGAGTATGGTCTTAGCATCAGACTGCAGTATAGCACAATATGTGATCAAGAGCTAGATAGTGTTGTGGCTAGCATTCAAGAGCGATTTCCAATGTGTGGTAACAGGCAAATGCAGGGTCATTTACTTTCAAGAGGTTATCGAGTGCAACAAGTTCGAATTAGAGAATCTCAGAGAAGAATTGACCCAGAAGGAAGTATGATAAGGAGACTTCATGTTCTGAATAGACGTAGATATTCTGTTCCTGCACCTCTTTCCTTGTACCATATAGATGGCAATCACAAGTTGATAAGGTAAGATCAATACAGTAGAATGTCAGTTATCCGGATGCCAGTTCCGAAAATTTCAGTTAACCGAACACCCAAAATTCAATAGTGGCACTGCAGTCACGAATAATTTGTTTGACCACACCCTCTCATAGCACTCTACAATACATTTATATATAGGATTCAGTTATCCGAACATTTCAATTATCCGAACAAACCTCGGTCCCAGTGTGTTCGGATAAGGGACATTCTACTGTATTTGAAAACAGTGCAGTCCTTCCAGCTTAGAGAGAGGAAAATCAGAATTTGGGACACTGTTGCTTATTATCCTTCCTTAGAACTAGCTATGAGTGATGAAGCTCTGAAATTCAAGTCGTACTGATAATAGAGTAATCCGAGGCTTTACTATGCAAAAATTAATAGGATTTTTTGGGAAGCATAAAATATTATTTCATAAAAGTTTGGCGTCTCTACTTTAAATTTCGAGTGAAGTATGTTAATTTATTCATATCATTACAATTTCAATTACATATATAGCCACAAAAATAACCATAATAAACATGAAATGGTTTGCATTCATGTGTATTAGAGTAAATATTATGGCAGATATTTCTGAAAACTTAATTTTTCCAATTTCTAAGCTGAGAGCACTGTAATATAGTGTTCAATGGCACAATTCATGGGTGGGTGAGCGAAACAAATTTAACGAAATGCTAAGAATACACTTATCTGTTCATATATTAGCTAGGTGGCTTGCTATGGTTTGTTGTGTCTTTTGTGTACTTATTGTATGGCATTCCATGGGGTTTCATAGACTCACTATCAGAAATTACCTTAACCTAACCGTTTGTAATCAATTAGAATGAGATAGCATGCAAGAATGGTGCAAGTTTTTGTACAAGTTTTTTTTTTTTAACATAAATGTGTACTGTAAGTGTGAGTATCTCATAGCTAACAAAAAAAAAGTTTACTGTTTGATTTTGACAAACTCAAGTAGCTGCACTGAAAGTTTAGTTTTAAATTTTAGATCATTTACTGCTTACTTATCTGAACTAAAACAGATATTTTAATGAGCCAGGTTGAAATTGATTTAAGTACGATGTGACCAACCCATTTTGGGGGTTACCATTTTTGACACTTTTAAGCTGTTTGTTTTCTTGCAAGTGTCAAAAAATACTGCACTGCCTACAAAAATTCCATGTCGTTGGATTTTTCATTGTTATAAGTTATAATTTTTAACGTACAAATTCGGTAAAGGGGAATCAATAAATGGGTTGTTTCTGAATCGCTATTTTTGAAGAATTTTCAATAAAAAAATAAACGCCCAAGAAATAGAGCAAAGCGTGAGGTAAATTTCTTAATAAAGTGTTTATGTGTGTGCAAAGTTTGAACCTCATGAAAGAGAAATCACACATCCAAGGGTACACGTTTTCGGGACGACATCAGGACCGATAACTTTTAATGGGTGTGGCTAAATCGTTTTTTTAGTGTAGATCATCTTAAAGATATCTACTACTCATCATTTTGAGACTAAAAACAAGAAAGCACATGTAGCTACATGTTTAGCAAAGTAGGGGAAAAAATAAAATACTAGCCGCACAAGATTGTATACTTAATTAATATACATTATTAATGTCAAGCTAATGCACTGATGGGCTGTTTGTTATTATTTATTTTTCTGGAAAACCCCTGTAAAAAAATTGATCTACATTTTGCTACTGGCTAAATTGATTGCTCAAATTTTGCCAAAGGGGTAGTAGCTATTTTATTTTTTCCCCTCCACAACAGTGAAGTTGTTCCTATGGAGGATAAGTAATTATACACGTTCAATGACTGTGTACTATAAATAAAATTGTTGCTCTTACATATGGAAGATAGTGGTCCATGGCTGTATTGATGGTTATTCCAGGAGAATTATCTATCTTAAAGCATGCAACAATAATCGTTCAACTACAGTGGTAGACTTATTTACTGATGCAGTAGACCAACTTGGTCTTCCTAGTCGTGTAAGGGCTGACCGTGGTGGAGAGAATGTTCTGGTTGCTGAATATATGCTGCAACATCCAATGAGAGGGCCAGGACGAGGCAGTTTCATTAGTGGCAAGTCTGTGCATAATCAAAGAATAGAACGCTTGTGGCGTGATGTTTTTCAAAGTTGCCTTGTCATCTTTTATAGGCTGTTTTATGCAATGGAAGATGACAATCTTCTTAATGTGGATGATGATACACACTTATTCTGCCTTCATTATGTGTTTATTCCAAGAATTAATGCAGCCATCAAGGAATTCATGGAGTCATGGAATCATCATCCTTTGTCCAGTGAACACAACATGTCACCAGTCCAACTGTGGATCGCTGGGTTATCTACCTGTGATAATCTTGAGGTATGTTTGCTCTAGATGAAATATTTTTAAGTTAATACTTCTAAACACAAACATAAAATATTTGGAATGCTGAAATAATGAAGCTGCAAAGCTATAGCTACTGTAATGTTATTACTTTTAAACAGAACTCTGTATTGACTTCAAGAAAATTCAAATACATTAGTTTCTGTCTTTTAAAAATGATGAAACATGCGATGCCTTCTCTGCCGATGTGAAAGCCAGAGTAAAATAGTACACGTCAGCATAGGAGGCTAATTTTGATTAGTCATACCATAGCTATATGACTATCTGTCCCATGGCCTGACACCTGACCCATTCCTACCCCTGATAGGTCATCCATTGTGCATGTAGCAGTTTAAGTATTGCATCATATTTCATAGCTGTGATTATTTAAAGTAAAACATTAGCTACATTGTTGGCATTGTACATAGCTGTATTCGCTCTTACATGCAGGATCAAGGTGATTTTAATGTTCATGGCATAGACTGGAATGGGCCTATTTCTGAAGAGAATGACAATGCTGTAGATGTCCCTGAAATTGAAATTCCTTTGCTTGAAGAAGAATTGGATGAACTTCAATCAATATTTTATCCTAACACACCTAGTGATAACTTCGGAATAGATTATATTGATGAATAAGTACTGTACTAGCTAAAGCAACAAAAAAGAAATGAAATAGTTATGCTCAGCTCAGTCCAAACCCTCCATGCATGGTAAAGGCAACATCTAAATGACGCTTAAACGTATCAAAATCTTGATGTATTGTTGGAAGAGTAAGCTCAACAGCACAAGTGGAGGAAGTGGGATATGGGTTCTTGTGGTTAAATGAAAGAACAACACTTGAGTAACCAAATGGTGGCACTCTTTCTGCACCAGTAAAAAATGAAACAATCATATCCAAAGACACTTTGGTTTCTGAAGTAGCCCCTGCAAAATGAATTATTGGTTACCACAGCTTATCCTGAAACCAAAGGAGAAATATACCTTGGCAAAAGTTATCTTCTTCCCAATCACTCTCTACTTCAAGTGTACGTGCACACACTATAATAGAAATATTACAATTCTTAAATGCATTACAACACAGACTGGTTGAGCTAACCTCCTTCAACATCTTCCATGTAGTCATAAAAGAACATGTAAACTGCCTCTTCCTTCATTCTCTCATTGAATCCCTTTTCGAGTACTTTATCTCAGTAAACAATTTCCGAACATAATCTAAAATTATTATAGCGCAGTAATGCTCATAACAATAGCTATTACGTGCATTGTGTACCAGATGTTAGCTGCATCTTGCTTGCTGAACAATAAAATGATTGGAGGAGAGAAGAATGTTCTTTTATAGCTCGTACAACACCCAAACTTGATAAACCATCCTTAAAACTGATCAAGTTCAGCCAGTGTGTTTAAAACAACCATTTGCAAGCATACAGACTGCACAATAGTGACTTCATCTTCTAGTCCGATTGTTCGTACAGACACTCCAAGTATATTTGCAATTTTTGGTACAGTGAAGTTACTTTCAACCAGAAATATTAGCTGTTCTTGAGATATAAATAAAGTTGGTTGTCCAGGTCCCTCACTAGGTATGGTGTAAGCTGTACTGATGGTACTTACTTCATCAAGTAATGACCTTATGGAAACCAAAGCATCTCTTGTATATTCAAGGCATCTTCTTTGCACAGCACTCAACACATTCAATTAATCCAGAATCACTATTTCTCTATAACAAAATTCTAAAGAAACAATAAATGCATCCACAGAATCTCTAGTCATGCCTCTGCCATCTGAATATATTGATCAGTTGTGTACAATTCCGATAACCTCTGCCACCTCTGAACGAACATTTTCAACTATGAAGAGAATAAATACTTACTTACGTTCAAGTATGACAGAAAAACGTTTAAATAACTGTTTACTTTTAAATGCTCACAAAGAGCTTACAGAAAACTTGGATTTAATTTTGATAGCTGAAGAATTTGTTGAAAAACTTGATGAAAGAAAAAGATACTTTGGCAATTTTTAATTTTTGTTTAACTTACTACAATAGTGAAATAATTGTGCATTACATTATATTAACTTTAATGTAGTGATTGCTTTGGCGCGATATCAGCCCCCCCACTTTAGGTGAGCTAGCTAAGCCTCTGCTTCTCCTCTATTGTCCATCTCTCCTGCAACTCAGTCTCTGTCCATCTATCCATGATTGTGAACTTAATCTTTGTGAAATGCCCTCTTTTCTTTAACTTTTGCCATCTTTTAATTTCACCTGAGTTTAGCTACAATACCCATTGTTTGTTGTTTTTTAATCCCTTGACTTAATCACCTTCTACTTAATTTGATGACGCTTTACCCATTCAGTTAATGATAATGTTTTGCCAAACTGACTCAGTTCATGAATTATTCATGAATCACTTATGCAATCATTCATCGCTGTCACACTGACACTCTCATGTATTTTAATGTAGATACTGTAGTTGATCAAATTAATTTAATTAAATCAATAAATTAATAAAGTGCCTCAGCTATTACCGTAGACGCGGGTTGCTAAGTGCCCCTTCTTTGTTACATGCCATTGTTGTTGTTGTTTTGTTAAGCGCATGTTTTCTTGGGTTTTTAAGCACTTTTTCTTGAGCGCTCCACACATTCCGTTTTACTGTTAATTGAAATTGAACAATCAAGTACAAATTGCATATGTCCAAACTCCTTTCAGTCATGGCATTCACTAATGACTTTATAGCTATCTCCATAAAGAAAAACATCTGTATATGTAGGTAATAAAGATGCTATTGATTATGTGTAAACTCTTTGAATACAATCTGTAATACAATGATATTAGTAATTATTTTTACTGAATTTTCCCCCATGCCATGAAACTTGAAGTGGCTATCAAATACCACATGCCAAGCAGTCAATGGATCTTTCTATAACTCTGTGTTCTATTACACAAACTCTATTGAGCATTAGTAGCACTGTGCTATGTATACTTCAATTGGTACAAGTAATAGTCATTCTAATTGGCGAGCGAGCGAAGCGAGCGAGACACTATCAGGGGTAACTCAATCGAGATTTCGCTATATTTATTTATTTATTTATCTGTTTATGGGGTACGTGAGACCTCTGTTTTCGCCCGCGCTTCTAAT
>WLWI01005039.1_pt1 | contig 11080 bp, 2 predicted proteins | sample 6701501 | NCBI WGS metagenome assembly WLWI01 (sample SAMN12718690, study PRJNA515312) | sponge metagenome | isolation source: marine sponge | host: Mycale hentscheli | place: New Zealand: South Island, Marlborough, Capsize Point | collected 2014-11-01
CTACGCCTGCAAAGTGGTAAGACCAGGGCAATCCTTCCTATGGCACATGATTGACCTTCTGTATGCCACACATCAACCCCCAGCCAGCAGAGTGTCCATCCAGCTGAGCCAAGCATTTAGAGCTGATCTAGGCTGATGGATTGAGTTCTCAGCACATTAGTACAGAAGCATTATTCATTGAACTACCATCTTGGCTTCCTATGGCCTACCTATTCACGGATACCTTAGGATCCTGGGGTTGGGCAGCTTGGCATGGATGTGCCTCGTTCTAGGTGTAAGGGAGCCATCACTCATATTTATTCTCTCTGAGAAAGAGCTCACGTCTTAAGAGTGCCCTGCCACCAGAAACCAAGGCGCGTAACCGCAGATTGACTGTTTTTGCTTCGTCTTTATTTTTATTTTTCTGTGTACTGTGGGCTTACTTCATTGCTACAGGTGGAATGGGCACTAACAGACAAGTCATATTTGAAGAATGAAGACCCACCTGGGTCTGAGATATAGCTCTGCACACCAGCTACTATTTGGCGTTATTCCGAAGCGGTCAACAGAGTTACTGCGCTGATTGATTTTTTTTTCAGCGGTAGCTCTTGGGTTCTACGCAACATTACAGAGCCATATTTTTAATATTTATATTTTTTTTTGTAAATAGTAAAATTTACGTGCCGTTTTACTCACCCGTTATTCTATAAAAAAACTCTCTGTAATTTTATTGGCGAGCGAGACACTCTCAGGGGTAACAAAATTGAAAATCGGGGATATTTGTTTATATGTGTGTGTGGACATACATATGTCATTTTGTACTTTTGTGTTTACTTCGCGGTCTACCCCTTCTCATACCTACACTGAGCTGAATCTTTTGGTTTAGCGATCCCATATCATTCAAGGAAATTGTTTACCCCTTTGCATCAGGTTGTTTCTGAATGATACAGGATGCACTTAGGTCTTAAAAACTTACTGTTAGGTTCAACACTGTGCAGTAGTTCCTTAGAACTTGTTGTTTTTGTTGTTGTTTTTTGAAGTCGCAAAATATTATGGCGAATGGTTACTATGTTATTGAACCCTATACCAGACGTAATTTTTTTAAAACTTGGGCCTTTTTAGTAGCTGCGAGTGTTTTTTATCAAAAGTTACTGGTAATTCAGATAGTCAGAAAATACCAGATTCAGGGAATTGACGTAAGAATGTAGTTCCGTATTTGTTAGCTAAAGTATATAATGGTCATAACGGCTACCTACTTATACTTTTAGAAATGGATTGATAGATTCTATTGAAGTGTTTCATTTGTGCATAGGCTCGCTCGCCATTTGTGCTCAAGCACATCGCTAGTTCTAAGGGGGGTTTGCTGCTTGTGTGTAAAAAATGTGATTCAATTCAGTGATCCATTTCCATGAAATATTAATTTTTATTTACAAGTTGACAACTGATTCACAATTTCACTCCGCCCACCTTATGTACTTATAGCAGTGGGAGGAGATGCTAGCTTTTTAGGATGTGTGTAGTACATATTTGGTTAGGTTTATAAACACGCAATTTATTGGTAAGGTAATCAATTGATTTGTGGTAGCTCTAAAAAGAGCCCAGTTGTAAACAAAAAATAAGAAATTCAATAATGAGCCATGAGTTGGCTGTTGTGACTTTGGAAATTGTTAGTCCATAAAGCAGAAGTGACAGCGTATTCCCAATGTTGCTTGGAGTTGGTTGCTCATTATTGGGAGTAGGGTAGTTCAGCACAAGATTCAGACTTGTAGGCAGATAGGGATAAAGAATATTCAGAGCTGGCCTCGCAGCTTGCAGGGATCGGGTTACGGGCAGTTCTTTGGTATTATACAGAATGATTAAACGACCATAGGTTCCGGTGGCAGGGCACCCTTAACACGGTATGCTCGTATGGGGCCAATCTTGACATGGTCTACAGGTGGTATGCCACCCCAACAATCAATCTGTGGCTGCTCAAGGTCCTACAAACATGGAGGCATGATGCACCTGCTGCAGTTCTGGCATTACTTGAACCCAAATATAGTGGTCTTTGTACCCTACGTACATAGACACTGGAGCCAACTATCTGGCAGACAGTCTATCATGTAATGATGCGTGTTTCTTCTTGTCGAAAGTACTATCAGCAGACTTGCAGCCCAGCCCAATATCTCAACAGCTGCTTGATCTCCTCAATTAAGATGCTGATTAGGACATACAAGAGCTGACACCGGCATTTCAGACATATTTTAAGGCAGGACTAAACCCTTCTACACAGACAGCATACAAATTGGCATGAAAAAATTCACCCATTTCTGCTCTACTTAAGATCGCAACCACTTCTGATTATCGGAGCTGACACTCTGCTATTACTTGTCAGGCCTGGATGGACAAGACAGGATCAAAGATGCGGCTCCCTGTCACCTTGGCCAGCATACAAGAGTCGTGCCAGAGATTCCCTTTGAGGATGAGGAGTTGTTGTGGGCAGTAACATACACTGCATTTTTCATGTTTTTTCCAGTTGGGAAGACTACTGCCTGATTCAGCATCTTCATGAAAAACAACAGCAGACCTCACATGGACATAGATAACTTGGCCGGAATCATTGTCACACTAAATGTTTACGACTCTGTTCATGCTGGACTGAGAAGCCATTATCGCCACATAAACGTACTGTCCAGGCCCAGCCCTGAACGAGAAGTATTCACTGTGGGGGTGCCGGATTGCTCCTTTGCTGCTGCGTACAGCGCAATGCCACAGTCTGGTAGACAGCAAAGTCGCTGCCACCAGAGTTCAGCTTTAAGAGTTGCCTCACTTGAGTGAACGTATTTACAGCAAGTACTGAACTAAAATTACAACACGTGGCGAGGGGCTTATGAATAAGAGTCCTCTCGCCACTGACCAATGAAAATGACACACACTATTGCAGGTGACCTGCGCACTACTACTCACACTTAATGTTCTATACAATACACACTCTAACAACAATAGTATGGATGACATGATATAAACATAAACTAGTTCTCTTCTCCTTTCGTCTTCTCTTGCTTCTCCTTTTCTCTATTCTCCAGTGTGGGCGACTCCTGTATGCCCACATCCACCTTCAACTCTAAACATTTATTTACCGAACTTTTCAACTCATTCACGCATGCACACATTCACGTACTTTTTGTTCATGCGTCAACCCAGTTACTTCAGTTACCCGTCCTTTGTTATAAACATTCATTCACGCACATTTAAAAAGTTAGTTGTCAATAGTATCGAACAGTACAGAACTGTTTTAGATAGCTACCTAGACAATTCTATTTGTTAGCTAGCTAGGCCAGGCCTAATTAACTATTTAGTGTTGCTGTGGCACTATAACTACGGGTGGTCCTTCACTAGTACTTCTAGATCATCAGGTGAACGGAGTTACGCCCGCTCACGTACTGAATGTGTTACATCACATTTCCTAATTACCCTGTTAGTAAGCATTAATTGTAAAATGCTTAAGCTATTTTGATACTTTCTTTTTTTGCTTTTAATCAATACACCTGTAAACAAATGGAAAAACATAACTAACAACACTAGTTTCTATTTGTTTTCACCACTGAATTGCTTTAAACTTTTTCATAAAATTTCTATAAAAGAAACTGTGGATAGATGAACCATTTTCAATACCTGAAACATCTGTAGTTATCGTTTTCCTCAGAATCTTTTTCTGCGTACGGATAGTTTCTGCCTTCAATTTTGCACCACTCTAGGTATCTAGGCCGTTACAGCTGACGACCCTGCCAGGACAAGCCGATTACATGGAGTTTGTGAGCGTTTTGGTTTATGGTCCGACAAGAGTTGAAGTCTCTGAAGTTGAGCAATCTTGCTCCTCATCACCGGACACCTGCTGACTCATCATTTTTCGAAGCTCACGTGGGCGAAGTCAACGAAGCTATAATGGGAGAGCAGCAGGCTACAATTGCTCAGTTAGCGGACGCTCTCAGGAGGACGCAAACCTAGATGGAACTCGAGAAGTTCAAGGCACTGCACGAACAGCAGCAGCGTTATGAAAAGCATTCAAGAGGAGAAGCAGCGGACAGATCTGTGGATCAAGGGATTGAACGATACGGAGTGCAGTAACTGAAAAGGCATGGAAGTTTTCTCGTCCATATCATGGACCTTATCATGTTCTCAGTGTTACACCAACAAATATTGAAACCCATCTAGTGGATGATCCTGGAGCGGATCCCATTTTTGTCGCAGTGAGCCGTATTCGACCTTGTTATTCCATAGTGGCCGACACTTCCTGGACAGGACACAAGAAGGCTCGTACAAAAAGAGCACCTATTTCTACACAGATCAGCTCTAGAAGTTATTCAGGACCTATAACACTTTGTTCCTATCCTCAACAGGTCTGCCGTAACTGCCATACAGCAGCTTAACCGTTTCACTGCTGGGTTTATAGAAAACTTAATCAATTCAAGATTAACATATTTAATACCTCCCCAGTAGCCCCTAGCTAACTACCCAGAAACTACCGTTAACTCAATGAAGGAGGTCAAAGGTCTCTCTTTCAATATGCACATGCGCATTACAATAATTACGAATATAGGGTGATACAATAAATAAAGTGAGTTTACAATTCCTCCTGCCAAGTTAAGGTTCGTCCTCGACACCTTGATACACATACACACAATGATAATGTCACAAAAAATCAAGAGTTCAAATGCACTTTAATTGTTCGTTGATCTCGATTGAGTTCTCACTTATTTAGCAATTCTATATCCTTAGATGACTTCAAAGATTGGTTAATAGATCGTACATTGAAGCACTGAATATGTGGCATAGTAATTTAGCATAAAAGCGTGTCAAGAAGAATGCTTGTAGTGTGCGATTATTTGTTTGGAAAAACATTCAATTCCCCTTTAAGTACACTTTATTTACTAACGTATTTATTTGTTTATTTATTTTCCATGATGAAACTTATTGTTCTAATGCGGTCATTGCTAAATCTAAGGCACCTTAATAATTGAATAATAAAATCAAATATTTGTGTTTGTAGGTGATATCCTTTTAGGTGGTTGTTCGTGAAGAACTCCTAAACTACTGCACAGATGGAAGGTCACTTTCTAACTGCCTGGACCAAGATTCACGTATTCCTTGGAACTATGTTCACATTTTCCTTGGAACTATGAACTATGTTCACGTTTCCTATGTTCACATGTCTTTGAAACTATGTTCATTTTCCATTTAAAACTGTTCACATTTTGCTTGAAACTATGTTCACATTTCCTTTGAAACTATGTTCACATTTCCTTTGAAACTATATTCACATTTTCTTTGAAACTATGTTCACATTTCTTTTGAAACTGCTCACATTTCTTTTGAAACTATGTTCACATTTTTCTTGAAACTATGTTCACATTTCCTTTGAAACTATGTTCACATTTTGCTTGAAACTATGTTCACATTTCTTTTAAAAATATTGTAACATTTCCCTTGAAACTATGTTCACATTTCCCTTTAAAACTGTACGTTCACATTTCTTTTATAATTATGTTCACATTCTGCTTGAAACTATGTTCTTATTTCTCTTCCAATGCTTATTGCCTTTTTATAATACAAATAGATAAGGTGAAAATAATAATAAGAAACTAAAAACCCTCTTGTGCGTGCACACTGAGGGTTAATAAGTGAAATAGTGATGACTGCAGTAGCTGTATAAAGTTGGCACATTATGAAGTGAATCACCAAAATTATAGAGAGCTGGTTATACTTTACCGGAGCTAGTAAAACATGTTCTCTCCATTCTTTGAACATTTTTACGGGGATGTTCAAGGTTTTCACTGAAAGAGCAGCTAGCAATATAATGAATCCTCTTATTGAGTAATTCAGTATAACAGTAAGAGAGACTGATTCTTCTCACTCGTAGAGGGTTCTCCTGGCCAGAGTCACTTCTCCCATGTCTGGAAGAGATAAGAGTGTGTTTTTCAGCACATTTCCCTGAGAGAACACGCGCTTATTCAATATCACTTTGGTCAAGTGACTAATACAGCTAAAAAAAGTTCGAGAAACCGTTTAGCATAGCTAATTCTCCAGATGACTTGTTGACTCTGAGCCTGAGCTGACAGCTCTCCCAGTATTTCAAACTTTGTTTTTCATTTTTGGAAGTACAATAACCAAGTGGTCAATACATAAACCCAGCTGCTTTAATCAAGTAATGACTACCTTATAACCACATTTCTAAATGTTTATGTCCTTGTTGTAAAAGAAAAAAGAGAGATAGAAAAAAGCACTATTGATTTTTTTCCTATAATTAAGGTATATGAACTGATTATTCTCATTTTCCCCTTTATTATTCTCCTAAATGCCCTCATTATTCTAGAATTATTCCACTGTGCTATTTAATGTCTATTATTCCAGAAAAAAATGCTAGCATAATCCGGCAGGGCCTACTCAGAACTGAAACGTATATTTTAAATGGGGAAGGTGATACTTGTGAGGTTACCAATTTTATTTTGTTGTTGTTGACACCAGGATCCAACTGCCTTCTACAATAACTTCCCTAAAACTCCTCAGTTGTTGGCGGCATAAGCTTTAGAAATACCCAAAAATTTACTGCTTAGGGTGCTCATTCTCACAACTAGTGAAAGGATGAAGCATATAAAATTAAAAAAATTCCAGCTTATACTAGTTTGTTGATATCTAGATAGCTATGCACATTGCATCCATTTGCCTGTTTGTCCCAGACCACAAAGAGGTAAAAACACAGACAAATATTCATGTGCACCAATAATTGTGTGCTGTGCATAACAGAGATTTACATTTTTTTTTAATTTACATGTAAGCTATAGTTGATTAAAGACGCTGAGTCGAAACATTTGAATACTAGATTGAACCACAGCAATGAGCCTGTACTGTATGTATTACATTTGCAGGGTGGACTATAGTATATTGCTTTAGTTGTGACTCCATTTGCTGACTAGCTAGCTGCATTAGGCAAACGCATACGTTTTTGGCCGATTTAAATGCATCTGATGTTCTTTGCCTTTTGTTTAAATCTTTCTTGTTAAATTAAATATCCTCATTCTAAAAAATTTTTTGATAGTGTTTCTGAAGCTCCGAATATGTCGCGAGATTAAATTTTACAATTCATTGTTGTTTTTAATAAACGCTGTTGCGATTATTAATAATTGCGAAGCGGTAGGTAAAGGGTCTGGCTACCTTTTTTTTTTTTGACGTAATGCAAAAAAAAAAAAGGGTGGCGCATTTTGAAACAACTCTCTTCGCAGTAGATGGGCGTGGTTACAAGCTAACAAAATGTCTTCCTACCCTTTCTGTTATGTCGAAGCACCAGATTTACTTTTTGAAAATCACCTGCAAGGTTTTAAGCAACTGACTGAAGAGTGTTTTAAATTTAAAGTTACTACTAGAGAAGTTCAAGATATGTTAGTTGCTCTGGATCAGGAGAACTTAGACCGTGAAACTAAATTCAGGTTTGTACTTCAACATGTGCATTCTAGTATTCAAGCTAACATAAGACGATGGGATCAATTTAAGAGAGTAGGAACTAGACTGAGCGAAAGCAGTAAGTGTGTTCATGAAGCCATGATGTATGAATTGCAAGAATACTATGGAATTACCATGGCAGAAGTTGAAACAGATGTAGTGGGAGATGCAGAGGAGTTGGAATGCCAAGAGAAGTTTAGTGTATTCTCTCTAACTAATCTTTTGACTGAGGGTTGTCAAAAATGGCAAGAAATAGGTGTGGCTCTTCAACTTTCTAACTTTGTTATTGAAGAGTGTGGAAAAAAAGGTGGAACTAATGCTGCTTTATGTCTGCATTATGTCTTGTCTTCCTGGATAGACAGGCGTAAGAAAAAGTTTAGTACTGAACATGAAGAGGTATCTGCTCTAATTAAAGAATTAAGAGTGGCGTTATGCACAGATATTGTTGGTCTAAGAAGATTTTCACTGTGTTTAATCGAACGTTTTCAGCCTAGGAGGAAGAAAATACAAATGTATAAAACCCTATATCAATACTATGACAGTTCAGCATTTGAACCAAGGTCAACAATAGTGGATGATAATGATGACTCAGCTCCTCAGATAATTTTTCAGAGTGGTGATACTATAGTAAATGAAGGTAAATCTACTCTCTTAGAAATTCAAGTTAGTCATACCAATTGTACTTACCAGTGGAGTAAAGACAATCGTGATTTGAGTGAAGGATTAGATTTTTCCGGTACAACCAGCAACATACTGTACATCAACAAAGCCGATGCTGGTACAGAAGGGAAATATAGGTGCTGTGTCAATCAAAGTGAATATTGTGAAGAAATTAAAGTAACTGTAAAGATGTGCATAACCAAGCATGCAAGAAATTTTCAGAATTACAAAGTTAGCTTGGACTCGTTGTGGCCCCCGAAAGGAAAAAATCATCCATTTATTCATGTAATTTGCAGTGCCAGTATGTCTGATGAAATAATTATTAAGGAGATTAAGAATTACTCTTCGGTACAGAGTGCGCATTTAAGACTGGTACAGAGCGATGTACTAAATTTTAATGACGTCTTTTATAAATATTTGGAGACGGCTTTCATATGGCTGGAGTGTAGTCGTAATGAAACTGAATCACTGGCTGAAAAATTATATAATGGCCTTCGTATACAGCCTAAACTATTGAATGGAACTCGGTGGTGCTTTAGAATTGAAGCAGATGAAAGTTGTAGCCTCTATGAACTTTTATGTCAGTGCTACTCGATTCACGATGACAAAATATATTATGAGGAAAATTTGAAAGATTGTGCTGGTCAAAAAACGTGTTTTATTATTAAAAACTTTGAACATTCTACATATGACGAAAGAGACAAATTGAAACTCTATATATATCAGCTTATGTACAAGCATGTTCTGCCTCTAGCAATGATCATTGTGATTACGCCAAGTGATCACTCTTGATCGCGTTACTGTAAGTTCTAACTATGTCTTATGCAATGGTTGTATACTACTATTGTGTTGTGTGTGGTGTATAGGACTGCATTATTCTCCCAGCACCACACTTGTGTTTCTGTCCACCCCTTATCCACTTGTTCTGCTCTATGACTAGTAAGTGAGTTAAGATATATTCAGCCGGTAGTACAGTTGAAATGCATGTTGTCTTTTCCTTCCTTTATTTTTTCTTCAACAGGATGATATTTGGTTTCAAGGTATTTGAACTTCTTCATGATTGTATAAAACTTGCATGTAGTAGTATCCTGTCGTATATCTCAACCATCATTTTTATTTATTTATTTATTTATTTACTTACGTACTTATTTGTTTGTTTGTTTATAAAAATTTGTGGTAGAATTCAGGGTATATAACTGAGGATCAATCGAATGAACTAGAAAACAGCGGTGTTGTGTACAGCGGTGGAATTTGCTCTTGGTACTACTACTGATGTCCATTATAGCAAGCTGTGCTCCGACCTTGCCTCTCCTGCTTCCATTCAGATATGATGTTTGATCCTTCTGTAGAGTCAGTGACTGAGGTCCTGTTGCACTCATGGTCTCCATAGCCAATGGGAAGAATTGGGTCTGCATCAGCTTGTTGGTTACTAGTGGACATCAGAGCAAATATTACCCATTGGTGAGTGAGTATACATGTTAGACTATATGGAATAGTTTACACTTGATCTAAAATTGGATGAAGGTATTTAATAATACTGCAATGATACAAATGGTGGTGATAACAATACTGCTAACTGAAAGAATAGTGTATCTTTTCCACAGCCAACTACAAAAGAAAAAATGCAGCCATATGTTTGCCTACTGTAAGTCAGGGTCATAATAGCTCCATGTTGTTCTATTCTTCAAGTTGAAGGATTGTATCTTTGCGAATACTTTTTTTGTATGCAGTAGTAGATTAGTCTTGCGAATTGAACTACCTAATCAGTTTAATAATGTGAAGGCCGGGGTGAAACACATTTGAAATATTCAGTGACTTAATTTCAGTATTTGCCAATCTTGAAGATCCTTGACATTGTCCCACAATACCATATTCAACTGTGTTAGTACTGCGAACGGTCGATATATTAATCTAAAATGGTTCCATGCAGTTGTCGTAGCCTCCAGTCAGGTGGGCCAGCCCTCCTCCCTAACCATGAAGTTGTGCATGTGTGCCATTCTGAAGATACTGGTCAGTTTTCTGGCCAGACTTGAACCCATAGAAGTGAAGCTGGTTATGATAAAGATAAGCCTTTTATAGTTGTATGAACAAACTAGATAAAGATCTGTACATGTACATGTGCTCCACATATCGCGGCTCCAGTGGACTATTAGTCCAGTTAGGCCGTGGTTTTTTTTTAGTCTTGTTGAAAATGCACTATAAACAGATCTCAATATTATGGGAACATGCAGCTTCAGTTAATTTCTTTCACCACCATAACTGTCACACAGAGTTTGACGTAACACCTAGGGAATTTGCTGTTTATTCTTATTTATGTTGCCTCAAATGCTACAACCTCCAGAAGTTTAATAATTCAGTCATTCTCGGCTGAAATAATTGAAGTCGAAACGTCGGATTAAGTTATAATTAAAAATATTTGTTGTTAAAAAGAGAAAAAATTCCTATTATTAGTTTAATAATTATGTGAAGTTTGAACTCTACGACACTGTATCTCTAAGTTTACCATACAGTTAACATTCAGGATTGAAAAAGTGATTTGGTGTGAAGCAGTAGACCTGAATTAGTAGCGACTTCTGCACTTTAGATGCTACAAGAATAACCTTCACACCTGTAAGAATGGCAACAGTTAGCAATTTTTACTGAGGCTTGTCAATTCTTCCTTCAGTGCCAAAAACAAAAACAAAAACCCCGATGGTTTAGCTCCTAGCTATATGATTGGCAATTGACATAAACACAAAAATACTGAAATGTTACTAGGTGCAACCCCGTGCAGGCAGAATAGCTATGTACATGAGACTTAATTGGCTAGTTTACCAGGAAGGTGTATGCTGTCTCCCATTAGTCCTAAGTAAGAAAAATGTGGGAATCAAGCTTTATAATTAGTTTACACTACCAGTCACCAAATGTTTGGTCACATGATCACAGTAGGATATTAAATGGTGTCACGTACCTGTAGTGCAGCTGC
>WLWI01005040.1_pt1 | contig 11079 bp, 3 predicted proteins | sample 6701501 | NCBI WGS metagenome assembly WLWI01 (sample SAMN12718690, study PRJNA515312) | sponge metagenome | isolation source: marine sponge | host: Mycale hentscheli | place: New Zealand: South Island, Marlborough, Capsize Point | collected 2014-11-01
TCACTATCTCCTTATTTCAATTGTACTAGCTGCACTGTATCATTCACTCACTATCTCCTTATTTCAAGATTAGCTTCCGCTGTAACGTCGTTTTCAACGTACGACTCCTGTTGAGAAAAATTCTGTCTAATCAGGGTAGAGCTTCTGTGGTAAAGAATGACATTGTCTCCAACTAGAAACTACTGGAACTGTACGTTTCCAAGGTTAACACTGCACGCGTGCGCACTTATCCATACTATTTCACCTAGCTACCGTGATGTTTCCACTGTTCTGTGCTATTTCAATTAGTTACGTGCTATTTCACTTTCCCCGTGCGATTTCAATTGAACAGCGATTTTTCTCATACATTTTTAAATGGGCAATTTGTGTGCCATACTATTAAATAGCTACTATCGAGCCTTTTAGAAAACTCCAGACCTGCCTGGTCCTTCGTTTACTATTCCAAAGCAATCTTTTGAAAAATCAAATGTAGTTTGGAAATCTTTGTGGCATTGTTGGTGTGCAAAATGGCCATTTTTGCACAACTGCATGTAGGACTCCTCCCATTTAGTTATTTTTGCCATACATACTTTAAAATGTTTGAAGAAAATAAAGCTATGAAGGCCACAAAAGGTGGATTCGGTTTTTTAAGTTTTCTTATGTTGTTTGCTTTGTAGCTATGTCTAAGTAGCTATATATTAGCTATACAATATCTACACTTTAACATTATTTATTTGACATGAACCTACTGATTGTTATAAAAAAAATCATTTTATTTGTAATATACAGTAATAAAATAATAGGTGTGATTACGGTGGCACTTGAATTTATTAGATAACAGAGCATTGAATTAAACTCGTTGGTTTATTTAATAGAAAAAAAGGCACTGTATTGTAACAAGTGGGTGTGGTTAGGTGGGTGTGGTTATAATGGCCGCACCAATACGATCTGGCTTCCTACTCTCCTGTTTCATACAGAGGTAGGGACGCCCTGGGATTCCCCACCCCTCCCTCCTCCCCCAGAATTTCAATATTTACTACCTAATAGTATTCTGTGGTTATGATTTGTAATGGTATTCTATGATTTTGTTGTTTGTATATATCTAATACTTGGTGACCTGAGACAATTTTAATCAAATGGGTGTGGTCAAACAAATGTGTGGCCCCCCTTCCTTCCTAAACTCTTCCCTCCCTTCCCCAGAATAAAAATCCTATATGAAACCCTGCTATAATTACTGGTCATGTTGTATGGCTCCTATTCATGACTGCAAATGGTGTACCATTAATGGATTCACAGAGCTCAGTTTTGGGAGGTAATCTAAGATGTTTAAAAAAAGTAATTGGGTACAAGGACAGTGAACTGTTGTAATGTTTTAAGAGACTATTAGCCAAGAGAAACTACATAATTGGTTGCCAGTTAGACTTATAGTGTGTTCCTGTAATAATAATCACATCGCATGTGTGTGGCTCACAGTAGAGCAGCTTAGACACTTGCCTTATTCTCATCTTTTTCTTTTTCTTTTTAAAAAGTGAATGTGTAATTCAGCACTTTTGTAGCTAGCATTAAACTATGAATGATGCTTAAACTTTTTTTATGAATTCCCAATAATCCAATATTGCTTATGTTTTTAAAAATGGCTGCACTTTCCACTTATTTTTGTAATACATATACAGTGTGGTGTAGTGTTTCACCAACTCACCAATTATTTCTTAATTAGTGCCTCCTTTAGACATTTTGAAAGGGATAATTTGTATAATACAACACATTATCTATTTGTGAATAATTAGATAAAAGTATGGAATCCACCAGTGATGCTGTTGACAATGAAAAACTTCATCAAATGAAGTTGTTACTTGAGCAAGGTGATTTTGACTCCACTTTACCGGAGTTAATTTCTGTTTATTATGAGCGTGGTAAAGAAATCATTTTTCCTGACAAATCAACTCCTCTTCATTATGCTTGTCAACATGGAAATTTAAGAGCCACTCAACTTCTGGTGAACAAATATAAGTCAAATGTTAGCCATAAGAATGACGAAGGTTTTACTCCATTGTTCTTAAGTGCCAAACATGGCCATCTGGATTTAGTAATTTTCTTGCTGACTTTTGTCATTTGTAACAGCAGTCCTATTCAGTTATTAAACCCGAATGAAAAGCTCTATGATTGTTTGAAGTCTAAATTTCTGGTACAATTGGCAATTCATAAGGACAACAATGACAACAGTGTTTTGCATGCAGCTTGTTCATCTGGTAGTTCTTTGCCTATGATAAAATATCTGACTAAAATTGGGTTAGATCCAAACAGTACCAACAAAGAAGGCATGTCTTGCCTTCATCTTGCTGTGAAACATGGCTGCTTGAATACAGTAAGATATTTGATAGAGGAGGCATCATGTGATCCCTTTCTTATTGATTCCAAAGAAAGAGCCCCTGTGTATATAGCAGCTGAAAAAGGTCACTTAGATATTCTAAAATATTTGATAGAAAACAAAGGAATTGATAGCCATTTTAAAACGATTAAGGAAGTTAGAGGGAGAGATGTCATTCAGCCCTCTGGTAGGACTTTACTTCATGTAGCTAGTCGAGAAGGTCACTATGATACAGTAAAATACTTGGTTTCTAGTTGCCAGTTGAGTCCTTCTGCGAGAGATGACGGAGGACGAACCCCAATATTTTTGTCATGCTTGAATGAAAAATTAGATGTATTAAATTATTTGATATTACGTGAGTTTGTGTTAGGGAGTAGTCCAATCTCTCATAAAAGTGGGAAATTGTATGAGTCTCTGCAAAACACGTTTCGAGTCCATTTCAAACAGCATCATTTTGATGATATGAGAAATACTCCCTTGCATGCTGCTTGTGCTAATAAAGAGGATTCCATTGAAGTAGTGAAATTTCTGCACCGAATATTAGGTATAAATCCTACTCAAGCCAATCGTAACGATACAACATGTCTTCATGTTGCTGCCGGCAGTGGTAACTTGAAAGTTGTTAAGTACTTGCTAGAACATGCACAAAGTAACCATGCTTTGGTTGACTCTCAGGGAAGATCTGCAGCTTATTTAGCATGCATAGGTGGGCACTTGAGTATACTAAAATATTTGATCGAAGAAGGAGGAGCTGATGGCCATTTTAAGACTACTGTTGAGTTGGAGACAGCAGCATCAAAGTGTGGGAGTGGCAGGAGTTTACTTCATGCGGCATCAAGTGGGGGACATCTTGATGTGATAAAGTATCTTGTGGAATCTTGTGGCTGTGACCCTGCTTTGAAGGATAAAAAATATATAACTAGTTTATTTCTGGCATGTCAAAAAGGTCATATTGAAAGTGTAAAATATTTGATGTCACTTGGCTGTGATATAAATGATAAAGTATTAGAAGATAGAACAGCCATTCACGGTGCTGCCACCAGTGGCAATTTGGAATTGATCAAACATTTGGACAGTTTGGGTTTCAGTTTCAAGAGTGCAGATGAGAAAGGCTCGACTCCACTCTTTTATGCATGTGCAAGTGGAAACATAGAAGTAGTATCATATTTAATATGCCATCACAAGTTATCCCCCCATCATAAAGATAATAATGGTACGTCTTGTCTTCATGCTGCTTGCTTGAGTAAAAGTATTACTTTAGTTAAGTATCTGATTGAAGACTGTAAATGTGATCCACAGTCTCCAGATGAGCGGGGATCCACATCGTTACATTACGCATGCTCGGAGGGAAGTGTGGATATCATTGGCTACTTAGTTACTGTTTGTGGTTGTGACCCAAACTTGAAAAATTACGTAGGTCTTACGTGTCTTCATGCTGCAGCTGCTTGTGATTCTGTCGAGACTTGTCAGCTATTGATAGAAGAATATGGCTGTGATCTGAACTGTGAAAACATTAATAAGAACACTCCATTTTGGATTGCCTGCACGTGTGGTAACATTGAAGTGATCAAATATCTTGGAAGCCACAACCCCCATCTTGATAGTAGCCAATTTTATCTTCATGCCTCTATTATTTCATTGGTAAAAGATGATAATTTGTACAGTGTTTTCAGTATAGTGAAATACTTGATTGAAGCCTTAAATTGTACTCAATTTGGTATAGATGAATTAGGCATGACTGTTTTGCACCTAACTATAGCCCTAGGAGATACCAAAACAGCATATTATCTCATGAAAGAATATTCTTGTGATCCCAAAACACCAAGCAATGGAGGCAGGTCTTGTCTTCTTGATGCTATTTCCAGTTGTGATTTCGATATGATTAAGTATCTTGTAGAGCATTGGCACTGTGATCCGACTATAAAAGATGATAAAGGTAGAACACCATTTTATACTGCATGTGCTTGTGGAAAAATAGACATGGTTCAATACTTTGTTACTAACAACTATTATTCCTTGGATACTACAAAGGATGGGCGTTCATGTCTTCATGCAGCAGCTTTTGTTGGTTCACTAGATTTAGTGAAGTATCTTGTTATGAGTTGTGGTGCTGAAGCAGACTGTAAGGACAGCAATGGATTAACTCCACTCACCCTTGCATGCAGATTTGGCAATGTTGGTATAGTAGAGTATTTGCTGTCTCTAAATTGTGATCCAGGTAACAAGTATGGAAATGGTAAGTCTTGTGTGCATGCCGCTGTACTCAGTGAAAAGGTTGAAGTAGTCAAGTGTGTTGCTTCAGAGAGTATAATTGATGCACCAGATAACGATGGAAGCAGTCCCCTTCATATAGCATGTTCACTGAACAATTTCAAAATAGTTCAGTATCTTATATCTTGGAAATGTGATCCTGGCAGAAAGGCTAATGTTGAAAACACTCTTGGGATCTCTAATACCGTATCTTGCCTTCATATTGCAGGTTGCTCTGGCAATCTTGACATCATAGAATGTCTTGTGTCTAATACTAATGTTGATATCAACCTAAAAGATGCATTAGGATCGACTGTGGTATATTTGGCATGTGGATTAGGTCATTCTAGTATTGTCCAGTTCTTGTCATTACAGGATTCCTGTGACATCAACTGTGTATCTGACGATGGACGCTCATGTTTCCATGCAGCTGCTAGAAGTGGTAAATTAGAAATTGTAAAATGCTTGGTGGAAAGAAAATGTAATTTATATGAAGGTAAAGACAATGAAGGAGTAACACCACTTCATATGGCATGTGCTTTTGGAACCAAGGATATTGTATTATTTCTGATAAATGAACTTGGTTGTGATCCTTATTCAAAAACTAATAAAAATGCATCTTGCTTTGATATTGCTCTATTTTATGGTAAACTCAATATTATTAAATATTTGATGGAAGAGTTCAAGTATGAAGTTGGTCCAGATGATAGTGGTGATCCCATATTGTTTATACCTTGTAAAGGTGGGCATCTGGATGCAGTAAAGTATCTGATTGACAATAATAAGTGTGATATTTCTTGTACTAACAACCAAGGATGGACATGCCTTGTTGCAGCTATACTAGGCAAAGACCTAGAACTAATCAAATTCCTTATTGAGGAGCACCACTGTGATCCATTACATTTAGACAACAGAGGTCTTACCCCTTTCTATGCCTCTTGTGAACTTGGCCACTTGGAAATAGCTCAATATCTAATAGACCATCATCATTGTGATCCTAACTGGTCATCTGTCGAGGGTCGATCCTGCCTTGAAGGTGCTATAATCAGTGGAAACTTAGAATTAGTCAAACTTTTTGTCGAAAAGCATAACTGCAATCCATTTATTGAGAATACGCTAGGACTAACACCATTTTTTGTGGCATGTGCAATTGGAGACATGCTGATTGTGTGTTACTTGGCAACATTACCTCAGTGTGACCTAAACTATTGCTCTTCACTCATGGGGTACTCATGTATTCATGCTGCAGTTTTAGGAGGGAACAGAGGCATTGTTGAATATCTTGTGGAAGACCAGAACTGCAACCCTAACTTGTCCACTGAAAGAGGAGTGACTCCTCTTTACTTGGCTTGTGAGGAAGGCCATGTCGATATATTCAAGTATCTATTGGGTTTCACAATTTGTAACCCTAACCAAAAGACTGCAGATGGGAGAACGTGTGTTCACGCGGCAGTTGTTAGCGGCAACGTACAGGTTCTGAATTTCCTTATTGCAATATGTCACTGTGATCCACACTGCAAGTCAAACTATGGAGTCACTCCTCTTCATATAGCCTGTGAACTAGGCCACATAGATGTTGTGGAATATTTGATCAATTGTACTCAGAGTGATCCCAACGATAAGGCAACCAATGGGTGGTCTTCATTTCACTATGCTGCATCACAAAATCATACTAATGTTATCAAATACCTGTCCAAAGATAGCTATGATCCAAATATGAAGAAAAAGAAAGTAATAAGTCCATTTTATAAAATCCTCTTAATGGAGCGCATGGAAATGGAAAAAGGTTTGCTACAGAGAGGTAGAAATTTAGACAATGCAAGTTCCTCCATTTTATCTTCTTTACAAACAGCTGCCGCACTCTGCAAGGATACTGTGAATGATATGGATGCCATTGGAGCTCGCACAAATATAAATGGCCCACAAGGTGTACCCAATAATCCATTACCTGTATTGGTGAGACCACAAAAGAGTAATTTAGCTAAAAAGGATGAAGAGTCATATTTGTATGACAGCAACTGTCCTGACTCTTCTGAAAGATTTAAGGGAGAACTGAAAAACCAAGAATACTCCCCTTTGCACTTAGCTTGTCACCAGGGCTTCCTGGAAACTATCAAATATTTGGTATTAAGTAAGCAATATGACCCCAGGAGCTTACTCCCAGATGGTCAATCATGTCTTCATTGTGCATCATCTGGTGGTGACCTTCCAACTATAAAATATCTGGTTGAAGAGCACAACTGTGATCCTAACTGTACAGATTCTGCTGGTATAACTCCCCTTTTAGTGGCATGCAGAAAGGGATTCACAGAAGTGGTGAAATATTTTGTGTCACAAACCAATGCTAGTCATCCACACGTGCGTTCCTTGCTGTTTCAAATGGCAGTTAGGTGTGGTCACCTTGATCTCGTACAATACCTTGTGACAGACCTTCAGTGTGATCTCAATAGGGACAAATTAATAGCACCACTGTACATTGCCAGTACATGTGGACATTTGGATATTGCCATGTACTTGGTAGAGAAACACCACAGTGATCCACTCAAGAAAAGTGCGAATCAGGATTCGCCTCTTCATGCAGCCGCAAGAAATGGTCATTTGGAAATAGTCAAGTACTTTGTTGGAAGTATTGGTGTAGACCCAAGCCCAGAAGGTGAAGCTGGCAATACACCTTTGCATTATGCTGTATGTGAAGGATTTGTGGACATTATTGATTATTTGCTTGATGAAGCTCATTGTGATCTCAGTTGTAGAGATCATGCCAGTCAAACACCTTTTCATCGAGCTTGCACAAGTGGGAATTTAGAAGTACTAAAGTGTTTGTCTAAGTATATATTTTTTACTAATGAGCCTCTCTTGGATGGTAGAAATAATTCACCTCTTCATCTTGCAGCTGCTAATGGACATTTAGATGTTGTCAAGTTTTTAATGGGAAGTGATGACCCTGAAGGTCAGTATATTCCACAGTTGATTTCTAATCCTAATACTAGAAATCTCCAAGGTAACACACCTAGCGATGAAGCAAGGCGACACAATCACATGAAAATATGTCACTATTTGGAATATATGGAAAAGTTGCACAAAAGTGTGATGTCTCACACATCAATAACTGAAGCTACAAAAATGCTGGTGCTGGGTAATCCTAGTGCAGGGAAATCTACTTTAATTGAGGCTTTATCTGAAGGCAGTCTATTGGGGAGGTTTTTCTCAGTTCTCAGTGTCAAGTCAAGAGCATCGGGCTCTGTATCACCGGACATTGAGAAGGATGAATTTGGTAAGATCAGTGTGTTCTATTTCGTCGGTGATCAAAGGTATTCTATAACTCATGATTATGTTCTGCAACAATTTAACTGTCCTTTGTGTCTACTAGTAGTGAATTTTTCCCTACCACTTAAAGAAGTGGAAAGCCAGGTATGTTATTGGAGGAGTCTGTTGTGCAACTCTTCAGTCCATCGAAAAATGAACGTTATTGTCGTAGCAAGTCATGTAGACACAGACAAAGCTAAAAGAAATATGGATGACTTAAAGTCTAAACTTCACCAGCTAATTCCTTTTGGAAGAAATGTTAATGGCATCAACTTTCATGATTTCATTTGTTGTAATTGCCGGTTTTCTGGTACAGGGGAGATGAAACAACTTCGTCAGCTCATTGGCACTGTAAAAAAAGAATCTTGCTTACCTTTGTCTAGCCCAGACAATCAGCTGCCACTATTGGGTACTTCTTTAGTGAAATATTTCAAGTTCTTGTGTAGTAGTAAGCAATGTATGACTCTGCAGAACATACATCAGGAACTCTCACACTTGGAGGGACGAGATGGAAAGTTGATGATTTTGTCACAGATTCAAAAGCTACATGAAGTTTGCATGTACTTGAAATCTGTCGGACATTTGCTTTACTTTGAGCATAACTCAGACATCAATCGAAACACAGTCGTTTTAAATGACAGTCATCTTCTTGAGTCACTTAATGCTTTTTGGATAGAGGTACAATCTTCGGTTAACAACGAGTTCGGAATTTTAGAGGAATCAAAAATGAATGCAATTTTAAACATGAAGTTTTCTAATATTGCAGGCCATAGCTTGGCTATTAATTGTTTGTTTATATCTCATCTCTCATGCAATATAGCTCGAGACCAATTGATTACTGATCAGAATAAACTCCCAGCGAGAGACTCGAGTTATTATTTTTTCCCAGATTTAGTGCCACCTGTCTGTGAGAGGCCCATCAGTTCTAAATTATGGTTCCACGGCTATTCTAAGTTATTCACGTGGTGCATGGGATGTGCTAAATATGACCAAATTTTCACTGAAAAATTTGCTCACTCTCTGTTTTGCGAATTAATTTCTAGTCGGAGTAGTCAAGTGAGAGTAATGATTTGGAAAGACGGAGTTTTATTAGATGATGGACGGACATTGTGTGTGGTGGAGCTAGTCAACAGGAGGACACAAATTCATGTGGTCATTCAATACAGCAATCAATGTGAGATGAATATGGTAATGTTGAGATCCAATATAATAGCACTGATTAAATCAATACTTCAACTGACCTGTCCGGACTTGGAAACTAACGAGTACTTCTTACTACCACAGACAGCGTATCCACTCTCTGTTGATATTAGACTGAATTGTGCTGACATAGCAAGTGCTATGATTAATAATCATCACGACGTTCCATTCGATAGTGGCATCAAAGGTAAAGTATCTCTGTCGGATATTCTTATATTTGATGTTTTCCAAGAAATGGACAGTTATGACATTCAAACTATCTTAAAGTTGCACACTTCATGTGAAGCAGTGTCACAAGTATTGGTTGAGAGAGTATGTAAAGGATTTAATAAACTTCCAAATATGAGTCCATGTGTGCAAGAGTTTCTTAATGTTTCAACTTACCAGGACTTGTACCAAAAATTATTAAAGTATACAATATTTTCAGATGGAACCATTTTGGTAAGATTTTTTTGTTAAGTGGTATATAAATGTGTAATTTAGTTTCTCTTTTTCGTAGAAAATGGCTTGCAAGTCTAAGAGTATGATAGAAAGTGCAAGAGATAATGTTCGATTAGATTTGGCTTCTCTTAATCAAAGTAAGTTGAAAAATTAGTAGTTTAGTTACAGTCTGCAATATTCTAGTTGTTTCATTTGTTGTTATTTTCTTATCTATGAATGTTAAACTAAGTTGAAAGGCCAACTAAATGTAATTGTGTTATTTCCTACCCTTTGTATTTCATATTTCTTTAGAACAATTTGAAGAAAGTGATATATTCTACATAACACTGCTCTTGGTGGACACGGTTGACTGGATGGAGCTTGGACAATTCCTGGGTCTGGACCCTTTTATTGTTAAAAATATCAAACAGTCTTACGACTGGAGCAGACATCGATGCTTAATTGAAGTGTTGGCAGAATTTGTGAAGCGAAAGAGCAATCCTAATTATGCTAATCTTATTCACACTTTATATTATGTGATGAATATGAAGGAGTTGGCCCGTCAAATTGCAGACAAAGTACATTGTACAGGTGAGTTAGTGTCTTATTGTAGTAACTATAAACAGTATACTGTACCCCTTAGTAAAATATAAGACACCTATTATCATTTAAATATTGAAGTATATTATAACTTGTACACAGATTTTCCTAAAGTATCTGTGAACAAATACTAACTTTTATTCAAACTGCATTGACAACATAAAAAGCTTAGTAATAGCAAATTTAATTCTGGCTAGCTATTTACTTTCCTACTTATATTTCTATACAAGTCTTTACCTTGATTACATTAACTTTAACTTCTTGCTCTCATTGCACTATATCTAATTGCGTAGCGAATAAGCGTGAGCAATTTAGAACCATGAGTGAGAAAGACTGAGAAATAAGGACGCAGTAATGTTCCATGGTTACACTAATGTTCCCTGGTTACACTAATGAAGACAGAAAATCATGAGCAACAATTAAACGTGATAGCAGAAATGATTTTCAACAGACTCACAGAACTACGAAAGAGAACAAGAGAAACAGTGTAGATACATAATACATACTATATTATTGATGTTACTATGTTATATTAAATTACACTTATTATACTTATATCTATATAATAATACGCTTGTGTGTCAGTAACGACGACGACGACAACGACCGACGACTGTGTGTGTATTCATGAAAAATTCATGAGCTTGGTACGGTTTGGTAAAGCATCGTCTCTTTACCGTAAGTAAAGTGTTGTCACATTCAGTAGCACGTGCCGGTTATTTCTAAAAAGCCGGGTGCAATAGAGACGATGGAAGGCGGAGTAGGTAATGGAAGGGAAGAGAAGGCAAAAAGGAGAGCGATTAATTATAACTAAAAAAACAGGTGGAATATAGACGAGTAAAGGCGGGGTTTAGTTTTCAAAAGAAAGGCTAAAGTGCGAAATAGAAGACAAAAGTTTCTCAAAGTTGGACAGAAATGCAGGAGAGATAGACAAAGGAAAAGGGGGCGCCATAACT
>WLWI01005041.1_pt1 | contig 11078 bp, 5 predicted proteins | sample 6701501 | NCBI WGS metagenome assembly WLWI01 (sample SAMN12718690, study PRJNA515312) | sponge metagenome | isolation source: marine sponge | host: Mycale hentscheli | place: New Zealand: South Island, Marlborough, Capsize Point | collected 2014-11-01
AACTCATTCTCTCTTTGCATGTTTATTGTGACTTTAGAGTTTCTAATCACTTCAGAGAAAGGCCAGGAAAGATATGAATTCACCAGTTTTTAGCTATTTAGCTATCAAAGACTTCATGCTCTCAGTAAATACTTTTATGTGTAATACTTATAATAGAAGAATTTCCTTCAAAGCCTGAAGAAAAATTTATATATACATATGTGTGTATATATATATATTTATTCCACCCTAGATATCTTCACAATGATATCTTTAGGTACATGACCCGTGAAATAACTCATGATATTTCATGCTGTTATTTCATGCTGTACTGAGCAAGCTCATTACTCTTGTAGTTATAGCAACTGGTCAAACTTTTCAATTTTCTTGGTTTTTACAGCTTCCTTCCTCTAACTTACCCTACCCAACAGAGTTAGAGCAGCTGCTAAAATATCAGCTGGGGTGTGAGTTGCCCCTACTACCAACTTTACACTGTGAGTTACCCTTCCTCTAGTACTAACTACAGTAGTGAAGATATCTAGTGTGGAATAAACCACTTATTACACTTGTCAGAGTGATATGGCTAGATATTTCACTCTCAGGCTTTATTTTCACTCGCCTCTGGCTCATGAAAATAAATTAGCCTGCTCATGAAATATTTAGCCATATCACACTCTTACTCATGTAATAAGTACTATATATATATATAATCTAGCTATGCAAATTGGATGAACTTTATCTCTACATTGAAATGGACACACATGACTTGAGAACTGTTTCAGCTGTTACTATGGAACAAAACTGACAGATCTAACATTCAAGTAACCTGAGTTCTAACCTTTGAACTACACAGAATCATGATAAATATCATTATCTAGCCCTAATTTTTGGATCATACAAAAATAAGATCCAAACTTCCCGTTGGGCATAAAAACTATTTGATTGGTCAAAAATATAAAGACTACTAAAAAATTATCACTAAAAATAGCAATGGAGTTGGACACATAGCCATAGGATTTCCTCAGTATAACAGCTATTTTTACTAAGCAACATATATTTTGTGATTGTAATAAAAATACAATTAAGTATTGTTTCTATTAACCTTAGAGCAGTTTGTTGTATCTCATTCAGTGAAAGTTCACAGAAAACAACGTAGAAAAATGGAGGATAATAAATTGTTAAGCATGATATCATTGGCTAGCAAAGAGGAGGAAAATATTACAGGTTTTATTGTATTTAGATTTTTTTAAATTGCAGCTGAGTAGCTATTGAGTGGTAAGACTAGTATATATCAGAAGTTGGACAGAGAAGATAGGTTGGCTTTTGTTACAGATGAGAGGGTGTTTTATTTTTAAGTTTTTTGTGAAACGTACCAATTTCTAAGATAAATGTTAATAGGCTCTTATGCAACAGTTGAAGAAGCCAATGATCCTGATGCTGCTGTAAGCACACAGAAGGCAGATCTGAACTATTTCAGCAAAGAAACTGGTGAGACTTTCTTTCATAAAGCTGCTGTTCACTGGGATTCCAATATGATGGACATGGTTCATGAAAAATTAAGTAATTCGTGTGAGCATATCCCCAATATTAGTGCCCAAGACAAGAATGGAAGGACTCCATTGCATGAAGCTGCACGAGTAAACAACACAGACATGGTTGAATGGCTGCTATCACATGAGGCAAGAATGGAGGAAAAGACTTTTATGGAACAGCAGACACCTCTCCACTACGCGGCAAGATTTGAGTCTATAGAAGTCATGGAGATCCTTCTCAATGTAGGAGGTATGTGTTAAAATTGCAATAAAAAGCATAATATGCAAATGTACTCAAAAATGGCTGCAATTGTGAACCTTAGAGAAGCAATTTCTGTAATCTTCCTATTACATATAATTTTCTATTACTATAATCTGACCAAGTTTAGTAGGCAATAGAAAACTCCAATAACTTAAGAACAGAATGAAGCTTTGTATTGGGTACCACTATTAAAAACTCAAACTATAAATATGTAAAAAAATTAAATACTCCAAAAGTGAATGGAAAGTGTCATTGTAAAGCTCAAGGAAGAAGTTGAGTAGGAAAACGTACCTTTCTCACTAGTTAATCATTCACATAAAATGAAACAGTGTGCTCCTCTCTTCTGTGTCATGGCTGCTGTTTTGGCCATGCATTCTGTTAAGTTACTAACTCTGGCACAAACTACTGCAGTGGAGATATATAGAATAAACCACCTGTTATACTCTTCAGTGGTAAAAATAACAAAATATTTAACTCTCAGGCTTTATTTTCACCCATTTGGTTTGTGAAAATAATTTAGCCTGATCATAAAGCAGTTCACCACATCACACTTGACTCTTGTAATTATGAATGATATAAAATGTGTAGAAATAATTTATAGAGAAATGAGCACTTATTATTTCCACATGTGATTTTTTGGGAGCTATCTCTTTACTTTTGTCTTTGTTAAAATCCTGAAAATTATTGCAAACTTGAAATCGTAAAATGTAAATTTCCTTCCTCCCCTCTTTCACATATTAGCTACTGCATCAGTTAAAGTATATTATTATACTCTATTTCAGCTGATGCGGAAGCTAAGGATTACAGATCTCGAACACCTCTTCACCTTGCTATCAACATGCATAAAAATGTATCTGAAGGTTATCTACTCTTCTTCTCCCCTCCTCCTGAAGCTAGGATCAAGGATAAAGATGGGAACACAGCTATATCGGCCATGATTCATTTCATGCCTGAAGTCGTATGTCCAAACTAGTGCAGTATTGTGAAATGTGTCCACATACACTGTATGTTATTTTATTTTGAAGTGATACTCCTACTGCTAAGTGGTAATACTATCCATAATTGAAGTAAATGGCTGTCATCTAAGGAGATAAAATATACTTACTATAAATAGGCTTTTATTAAACACAGTTATAATTCCATTTATTTAGGCATTAAAAGCTCTCGATCAACTCCATTATGTTGACACCGCTCACAAAACCAAACGCTACATTTTGGCTTATCTGGAGCAAGACAAGAGAAAGGAAAAGGCTATAAAACCTCCTGTTAGTTACATACAGTACAATAGGTGTAATAAAAAAGGGATTAATTGCTTATTATCTCATGTTGCTGTACTTTACTCATTTATTTTTGAATAGTTTGACACAGCTGTTTTGGAAAAGAAGAGGAAAGTTTTGGTACATCCGGTAATGTTGACCCTTACAAAAGTGAAATGGAGATTTGTTAGGCCGTACTTCTACATCCACTTTGTACTATATTTATTATTTCTTATCTTATGGTCAATAACACTTCTTCATCCTACAGTCCAAGAACAGCACATTTATAAAATTCCAAGAGATGTATGGAGAATTATATTGCAGGTAAATATCAGAGGATTATAGCTATCTCCCAGCCAATGCATAAACAGAGTATATTTTTTAAAATATTCGTGTATTTCTATTTTTTTAGGTGGTTCTTTTAGCCATCTTTACTCTAATTTCCATGGAAGAATTTATCTCGTTCATAATCAATTCAGTTAGGCATTATGTAAGTGTTTTTAGACTTAATGAATGGATTACTATTGACATTGTAATTTTTCGAGCACATTTGAATTTATCTCATTTGTTATAACAAATATATTTGTAAAGCATGAATATTTGTATTAATTTTTAACTTACATATTGTATTGAAGTATATAAAAAAGCAGGTAAAGAGAAAGGAAGAGGATCTTCACACACGGGTATTAGAAGAAGAAGAAACAGCCTTCCTGAAATCAAGGATAAGGGTTCTAGATTACATTCCTCCAAATTGTAAAGTTGTATCTCGTCTTCTTACACAAATCTCATACTTAATGACGCTAATAGTAATTATTATGCACATAGCAAACGTGGTAGAACATACACCAAACTTGGCCACTTGGGTAGCAAGGTGAGCTCTATGCCCTATCAAATTGATTCTTATTATAATCTATCATTACAGAATAGCATGCTGCACCATGATTTTACTCTGGTTAAATTTGATAAAAATTTTCAGAGCGATAAAATGTTTTGGGCTGCTTATCACTGTTATCTCTGCTATAAAAATTGACATATTTCGTTACTTTGCCTTGGCCTCCATTGCCGTCATGTGATCTGTTTGTGGGTCATGTTTGAAGGACCTCAATCTGCTTCTCTTCCATCTGGTTCTGCTAGAAAAGATCTCTCCACTTAATTCCATGTTGCTGTAATGACTTTCAGAATGTCACTAGTGGACAGCTATCCTTACAATGCAGGTAACAGTACAAGTGAATTGAGTAATATATTGTAAATTATGGCATTTTTACTGACTAGTTATTATTATTATTATTACTATACTATTATTATTACTATTATTAGTACGATTATTATTACTATTATTATTATGATTATTATTACTATTATTATGATTATTATGTGCCTTTTCATTCAGCAAATGGAGATTTAGATGAAGGAATGGCATTGATACTTGTGGCTCCTTTCCTCCTGGCTTTGGCTGTTATAGGATTAAACCTCTTCATTGCTCTACTCTCTTACACCTTTTCTAAAGTTCAGGATCATGCCTTCGAATATTCCATTTTAGATCTGGTAAGGTACATTACATTTTACGCGCAATCGAATCGAATATAATAATACTCAAATTATACTGTTCTCCCCTTGTATAATTGCAGGATCGAGTCATAAATTTATATGAAGAAAAAATACTATATCCTTGTATATACAATCAGTATTACAAATTCATCAGAAAAAATTGCAATCCTTTAGTAAAGAAGTACAAAATCATGCTTGATGATGTATCTCTGCAAAAATCAAAGGCAAGGGATAACATGCTGTTTCATAGCATGCATATTACAGGATGTGATTACTATAGTACAGAATTGAACATCATTATTTGTATTTGCTTTGTTTTTATATTTTAGATGCCCCAAACTGGGAGTACAGAAATGAATTAGGCAAACTTAGTAAGTATTCACAATCAAGACATTCTTTTACTGCAACAGGAACTTAATGAAGTCAGAGATAATCTAGGTATAGCTGGGAATGTTGCTCATGACGTATCTCTCAGACGACTGGAGTTGTCTTCAATATCTTCTTCCCTTCCATTGTATTGTACACTGTCTAGGACCTCACGCCACCAGGGAAGTCTGGCAGAAAAAGAATGGCAAAGAAAAATTAATGCAGCTCGAGTAGAAATTTGAGACTTCACACTTTAGCCCACCTTTACATTCACAATAAAATGATTTTCAACTATAATGGTCTTACAGACATTGTATTCTAATTGATATGCTTTCAAAAAATTTCTAAAGACACTTTTCTGCTAGTTTACTTTTATTCACACTGTTTGTATCAGAAGATGCATTATTCAACATTAATTGTAAAATGCTTAATTTTTTCTTTACTGAAATATTCTGTTATTAGTTACGTGGCATTTCTTGTTCTCTTATAACTATTGAAATCGATGAATTCATGGAATCAAATTAACACTGGATATCTAGACAAATAGAGAGTACTGCTGAGTAAAATAGATCAACAACATATTCAATTGCCTTTATGGATAATTTTATGAAGTCATTGTGGCTAAATATTTTTGTTTTAGAAAACTGCTTGAACGTAATTCAAAATGTTGGAATTCTAAGCTTACAATGATTCATCTTCACATTATAGCTGACACTGGCCTCACACCACACTACAACTGGCTCAGCCTCACATTAGGGCTGACACTGGCCTTACACCCCACTACAACTGGCTCTAGCCCCACATTAGGGATAACCCTGGCCTCACACCACACTACAACTAGCTCAGCCTCACATTAGGGCTGACTCTGGCCTCACACTACACTACAACTGGCTCAGCCTCACATTAGGGCTGACACTGGCCTTACACCCCACTACAACTGGCTGTAGCCTCACGTTAAGGCTGACACTGGCCTCACACCACACTACAACTGGATCAGCCTCACATTAAGGCTGACACTGGCCTCACCACACTACAACTGGCTCAGCCTCACATTAGGGCTGACACTGGCCTCACACCACACTACAACTGGCTCAGCCTCACATTAGGGCTGACACTGGCCTCACCACACTACAACTGGATCAGCCTCACATTAGGGCTGACACTGGCCTCACACCACACTACAACTGGCTCAGCCTCACATTAAGGCTGACTCACACCACATTACAATTGGCTCTAGCCTCACATTAGGGCTGACACTGGCCTCACACCACACTACAACTGGCTCTAGCCTCACATTAGGGCTGACAGTGGCCTCACACCACACTACAACTGGCTCTAGCGTCACATTAGGGCTGACACTGGCCTCACACCACACTACAATTGGCTCTAGCCTCACATTAGGGTTGACACTGGCCTCACACCACACTACAACTGGCTCTAGCTTCACATTAGGGCTGACACTGGCCTCACACCACACTACAACTGGCTCTAGCCTCACATTAGGGCTGACTCTGGCCTCACACCACACTACAACTGGCTCTAGCCTCACATTAGGGCTGACACTGGCCTCACACCACACTACAACTGGTCACTGGCATCACAAGCTGATACTGGGTAATACAGAGATTCCTTTATTAATTTTTGTTATGTGAGTAGTTTTGATATGTAGCAATTCTGGCATGTGGGTTCCAGCGCAGAGAGGATGGAAACATGGTAACAAATGAACCCATTGTGTTCATAAGCGCTTATTGATGGGTTGTGCCATATCTGAGTCTATCAATGTTTTGTCTGTTGGTACATTCACTCGCATGAACCATACTAATATGCTCAACCACTGTTGAACTGTATGACAAAAATAAATATAGCAAAAATTAACAATGTTATCATGTAATAAAGCTGTTTTCCTGGGGATATACTAATTTGAATTGTATAAACTACTCTATTTACTGATTAGATAGTTTTAATTTGAATTAAAAGGCTAGAGATTGTGTGGGAAACATAAAGTGAACATGAATTAGATAAGTGCAGTCCACCATTCAAATTCACTACATCACTCCTCCCTCGAGTATTCAGTGAGATGATGGGAGAAATGAACACAATATCCTGAACAGGTTATGAGAGGATACTGGATGTGGGTGGAGCACATGTAGTGGATGAAGTAGATGTTGTGGTGCATACGTTATTATTGAGGTGTACAAGTTTGACTTGATTGATTGCAAGAGTGAGTCTTGCCTTTCATGAAGAGAGTAAAAAAAAGAGATTCTAAATAATTAGAGCAACTCATAATAACTGGATATAATTAATATCTCATGTAGTAATCTTAGATGGAGTATTCGAAGGCATGATCCTGAACATTTTGAAAAGTATAGGTGAGTAAAGCAATAAAGAGATTCATTCCTATGACAGCCAAAGCCAGGAGGAAAGGAGCAACAATTATCAATGTCGTTCCTTCGTCTAAATCTCGTAAATTCTATAAAATAAAAAATAGTGAGATAATATGAATTTCAACTGTTTATTCACTCTTTCCTTGTGCAAACATTTGATAAAGAAAAACAATAACAATAAATAATGGTAAAATAATAGTAATAATAATAATAAACAACATCGTTTTCTGTTTTAAAAGTCATGATGTTTCGATGTTTACCGAAGCCCTTTTTAGAGATCAACAATGCTCTACATGATGATATAAATGAAAAGAAAACAGTAATATAATTGGTGGGCATACTATACTGTTTAATATCTCCATTAGGATGATTTGCAGGATGCACAGACAGCCAGCATCCAGGAAGCTCTCATTTTATGTCTCTACTTAATTTATGGTTATAAGGTGCAGCAACACCACCCCATTAAATGGGACAAAATATGAGCTGTTGACAGAGCCACTAAGAATCATTAATAAAAGATTACAGAAGCACCACACATCTAGAAGTGTTCTGAATGCTGGCTGTCTATGTTGCATAGTAGTTAGTCCTTCAGGATATATTAAAAGGCCAGTTACAAGCTCAACTTGATAGCAATACACACATATAATCCCACATAGTGTATGTACAAGATACGTACACAAATCACTCGTTTTGATTCAAAGGATATACATACTCATCCAATAGTACTTAGAGTTAATATTGGTTCTAACATGTACTTAATCAAAGGGATAATTTAATTGTAATGCAAAATGGGATGGATTCAACAATCAACAGCAGTCTCCATGTACTATATTTCTATCATACATCAAAACCTTGCCTATTTATGCTATATTTGCACAGATAGATTATGTTAACTTATTCATTAACACTTGTTAGCCTTTGTATTCCCTATAAAGAGTGGGATGTTGCACTACTGTACTTTTATGGAGTCGGCTGATAATATTCTTGAGAGCTATCAAATTCTTGGGACCCCTCATTGCTGCCATCTCTGCCATTAAAAAGGACATATTTCGTTACTTTGTTTTGGCTTCAGTGGTTTTCATATCATACGTGATCTGTTTGTGGGTCATGTTTGGAGGACCTCAATCTGACCCTGGATCTGCAAAGAAGGATGTTTCCACCATTTACCATATTGCTGTGATGACTTTCAGAATGTCACTAGTAGATAGCTATCCTTATGATGTAAGTTCACACTAATTAATAATTTATATCCAATAGTTAAAGATGTTCCTCCCATTAGTGACTATTATACTATTAATTAGGCACTAAATGGTTAAAACTAGCTCAATTTTTTATCATCATAAGAAGTTGTTTCAATGGCCAATATATACATACTTAAAACTTAACATGATGTTTTAACTTTTGCTGAAGTTCTCCTCATGGGTCAAGAAGGTCAATCTTTTTGTAGTGATATGGACAAAATATTAACGGCATGGTTGGCATATATTCTAACTGTTACACAAGTAAAAGAATGCAGGCATTATGAATCACATCTACTGAATAGCTATATCAAAAATGAGAAAAAAATGGTATTCAAAAACAATAGAAATTATTAATAATATCATCACATGAACATCTTATGATAGTTCTTTTGTTTTTTCATTCATAGAGCATAGCTGCAAACCTTACCAAATTTAGCATGACAGTCATGAATTTCAGTCCAACTTGTCACCCTGTCCGGCATGCTTACCTCGTCTTTGTCATAATTTTGTTTACCACTGTTCAGTTGTCACTGTGTAAACCATTCCTAGCTAAACTAGCTAGTCTTCTGGTATGGCAATGCTATAGCTATAGGTATTCATGAAATTTTTATAGCTATACCACCAAAATCTTCCATTTTATTCATAACTGCCATTTTGCTTCTAAATATGAAAATAAAATTTACATAATATACAAAACATTTTTTTTAATTCCATGTAATAATTGCTGTTACACAGCAGAATAGAGTGTAGCTGATAGCTAAATCAGCATAACCAATTAATGAGAAAAGGAGAAAACAATCCTGAAGTAATGTAAAGCTTTATAAGTTTCTCCTCTCCTGAATCATTAGGTTCTTTGCACTGATAAACCTGGATAATATTGCTGTAAATGGTTTTATCAGCTTTATTGTTATTACATTGGGTATAAAATTAAAAATATTATCTATATCATTAAATCATACCATTTTTAAGAGAGAGGATGTACAAACACATAGGCATCATAATACGTGCAATTTTACTGAACCCACCTGGCCACCCAGGTAGCAAAAGTGGGCGTGTGTGCTGCCATGTTGACTGAATGCATCACTAGTGTTAAAAAATTAGAGATACGTTAGGCAATTCTTTGCAATAGAGGATTGTAGTCCAATGGCTTTATCCTAGCTTTCAACATCAAAGGTCTTTCTTCTTTCTCCAGTGTGTTAACATTCTAACAGCCAATATTGTTAATTAATACTTAACCAGACGTTTCGACTTCTTGAGTACTCTCCAGAAATTTTGCTGTTTAAGTTGTGTTATTATATCACCACGGAGAGTTTGACCTCAGCTTACCCATGAAGAGGACTTCGCAAGAAGTCGAAACGTCTGGTGAAATTTTAATTAACAATATTGGCTATTAAAACGAGAAAATTTGCTATATAATTATAATTATTTCAGCCGAGAATGACTGAATCATTGAAACAGCAAAAATAATAGCATCAGGATAATACAGGGAAATAAAATGTGTAAGGTATCATCAGTACAGCAAATATACTTGTATCCTGTATGTTTAAATACAACTTTGGCTTATTTATTCACTAATACTAAGAGTGCCATTAACAGGAGGACTTAATTCTAAATACTGAACTTGTATCTCAGAGGAGTAGGAAGCCAAATTGAATTGATGGGCTATTATAACCACACCCACTAAATTACATCCGCTCATCCATTATATTAATGAATTGGATTAATAAAAGACAATATAGAAGTTTATTTTTCATTATAAACCAAAGATGTTTAGTCTATGACGTTCAGAGTTTCCATAAATTCCACTACCTGAATGGGTAAAGTGTCAAGCTACCCACTCAGTTGGCAAGAAAAAAAAAAAGAAAAGAAAAAAAAGAAAAGGAAAGAGATATGCCTATATCGGGTCTCCAACCTGTGACTATTGGATGTGACTAAAAACTTTAGCTTCCAGTCCACCCATGCCTGAAAATTTGGTAAGGGATGGCAAGTGTAATATAATTTTCTTCCATCATATTATTTGACCTAATGTTTATTGCTGTGTACTTTTGTTTCATTTCTTGTTAGCATTTTCAGTTCCAAGGATGTGCTAAGAAGGGAAAACTGTAGCTAAAACACCTATAACTTGCTACTGTACAGCTTGACTGTATTACATCTGTATTACATAATATACTGTATTACATAATATACTTAATTACTGTAATGTGTCTCCCTTAGGGGGAGGGGGGCCGAGGGGTTCTAGTCTATACAGTGATGTACCTAAGGTTGACAAAGAAGACTTACTCATATTATAATCCTAATTAAAAAATGGAGAACCAAGCACTGTACAGTTGGCACAACTTTTTCCAAACTATTACATTAAACTATCTTGAGTATTTAAATCTAGGTGTTTTCATTAAAAACATTTTTTTGAAAAAGAATCCAGCCTTCATTTCCATGGTTCTTTCCTATTGGATAACATGCAGCACTTAAGCATGTTGTTGCATTCTCATTAGTGATTAGTGAAAAGTGCT
>WLWI01005042.1_pt1 | contig 11077 bp, 10 predicted proteins | sample 6701501 | NCBI WGS metagenome assembly WLWI01 (sample SAMN12718690, study PRJNA515312) | sponge metagenome | isolation source: marine sponge | host: Mycale hentscheli | place: New Zealand: South Island, Marlborough, Capsize Point | collected 2014-11-01
AGACCTGTGCCCACGCACGTCACCTTTGAAACCATCGGCTGAGACCGTGAGCTGCCTGCCTCGCTGCCACCCTCACCGCCTTCATGGTCCTCGCTTGCTCTGTCTGCTGGGGATTCTCTCACCCCGCTTGCTACCAGTTCCCTCGCCGTCGGCATAGTCCCCGCAGCATCTGCATAGTAATCACATGTCTAGCTTGGTGCCTGCTATCGCACAACTTGCGTCCTAACTAGCAACAGTATCTGCCCGGCAGTCAAATTTCTCGCCTTGTGCCTGCTATCGCACAACTTGCGTCCTAACTAGCAACAGTATCTGCCCGGCAGTCAAATTTCTCGCCTTGTGCCTGCTATCGCACAACTTGCATGCTATTTCCGTCATAGCATCTGGCCTGTGCCTGCTACTGCACCACCCGTATGCTACTTTAGCCATAGCATCTGCGTGATAATTACATGTCTAGTTATGTGCCTGCTAATGCACCGCCTGCATCCTAACTAACCCCAGGTCTGCCCAGTCATTCCCTGCCTGGGTTTGTGCTTGCTGTCGCATGATTTGCATACTAACTTAACCACCGCGTCTGCACAGCAATTACAACTAGCTTTACCCTGCTACGGAACAACATGCCTCCTAACTGGCCAACCACTTGCCCTTGCTGCCCCTTCCTCACCCATCATGCACTACAGGGGTCCTGTCCACCTCCCTAGTAAAGTTTCACAGCGGCAACCGCTGGAGTAGGGCTTGCTGGTGTAGGACCCCTTCACCTACCTCCCACTACTCTTAAGCCCATTGCCCTCACCTTCGCTCGCGCGAGCCGAGTCTTCCCTAGCGAGTATGCGTTGTGTCACGCCTTCTATCAATGCCTGCATGGTGGCCTCATCGATCTGAACTGCCCGAACTGCGGCTGACCTCTCTGCCATGACTATCTTTTGCTTTCTTTCCGTTACCTGCTGCTGTCAGCCGTCTCTTTGCTGCCACGTGCACTCCGCTCACGTGCTTACCCTTTACTTACTTCCCCCCATATGCCCTGCCCTCCTTTCCGTGCTTCCGCCTATTTCGCGAGACATCACTCGGGTAGGTTAACTACGTTTAAACATGTTTAATCTCCATTAAATGCACCAGTACCCAAGCACTTATGCTCTAACTATTACATAGAATATAGTACTATTCTATTTTTAATACAGACAGCAGGTCAGGTTTATGGTTTATATAGAATACAGTACTACTTTATTTTTAATACAGACAGCAGGTCAGGTTTATGGTTAGTATAGAATATAGTACTATTCTATTTTTAATACAGACAGCAGGTCAGGTTTATGGTTAGTATAGAATATAGTACTACTCTATTTTTAATACAGACAGCAGGTCAGGTTTATGGTTAGTATAGAATAATTATAGTACTACTCTATTTTTAATACAGACAGCAGGTCAGGTTTATGGTTAGTATAGAATACAGTAATATAGACAGCAGGTCAGGTTTATAGCTTGTATTCTGTCACACTGTTGATTTTGGTATGAACTTACTGAGAATGGCGATTTAAAATCTTGTGCTACTTTTTTTAAATTTCAGGCTGATTTTTTTCGATAATAGTACGGTGCATAATGTATGGGGACAATTCCTATTCAATTGAAATCGCACAGAGGAAGTGAAATAGCACAGTAGCTATGTGAAATAGTATGGGTAAGTGCGCATGCGTGCAGCTTTAGCCTTGGAAATGGACAGTTCGAGTAGTTTCTGTTGGAGACTATGTCATTCTTTAGCGCTGAAGTTCTACCCAGATTAGACGGAATTTTTTCAACAGATTAGGAGGAGCCATAGGTCGAATATGAAGTTCCAGAGAAAGCTAACCCTGAAATTCAGAGATAGTGAGTGAACCATACAGTGTAGCTACAGTGCAAATGATAAAAAAAAAGAAAAAGAAAAAAAAGCTGCCCTGCTATTAGTGAGTGATAGCACGGATAACCTGTGCTATTAGGGATCAATAGCACTCATAAAGCAATTGAAATAAGACTTGGCTTTACCTCGTGCTATTTCAATCGCATTACTCATGCTAAAATGGTACGGTTACCTGTGCTATTACTCATACAAACACAAAACTGTCAACTCCGTGTAGGTAATAGCTTTTGTGAGTAATACCCCTATCATCATGTCACAATCACATGAGCAAATAATTTCTTGCTTCCTGCAGTATTTTTACTTTATGCTGAAAATTTAACTAAGTGCCGAAATTGGAGTTTCGCATTGAAAACTTTATACCGTGTTGGCAAGCGAGCGATCGAGATTCCGTGGTGTTTATTTATTTTTTTTATTTTTTGCTTATTTATATGGTATGTGCAACCTGTTTTCACCCTAATAAAATATCAAAGTAATGAAATAATAAAAAAATTGAAATTTAAAAAGTAGAGTAAAATCATGAATAAAATGATATGAATGATTCAGTGTGAAGGACATAAAGTAATACTGGAATGTGTGGCCTAGCTAAAGGTGTAGGTGATTTACTGGATTCTTCACATTACTGTTGAGTACTTCAGAAGTTCGTCATACCAAGAAAGTAAGAATAGAGTTTAAATACACGCTTAAGCATCAAACAATCAGACTTACTTGAGGAGGCATTCAGCAGCAGTCCTGCGCTTCTTTTCCTTGAAGATTTGTGCTACATTAGTAGCTCCGGATCATCCTCTGCAACCTTCAGCCAGTTTGAGCGCGCAACTAGAAGTTCGTATAAACGATAAACTACGAGTGATTAGTTATAACCGGGCATATGTTGAATACAACCGCGGAAGAAACTGCCATAGCTTTTTTCATTTCAACAAGTAAACATACGGTAATAATGCGCACCTTAGACCCGCCCGTTTTTACCCGTGGATGTCATGTTTTCGCACATTTGAGCTACTACTTGTCATGTGACCTTAATTGGTTTCCGGTTTCGCTAAGTGCATTCCTCTTTTGCCACATTTGTGGTCATGCCAACTCAACGTAGACATACTATAGCTCGCTCGATTAAATGACCATTAAATGACCATACGTGTTTGTTATTGTAGTATCAGGTGACCACACATGTACATGTGTTTGTTTATCATTGTATTAATGAGTTTGTTATTTTGGCTGTAGGTAAGTGACTTTATGACCACTAATAAAGAGAGAGGAAGTTTGGAAGAAGAAAGTCACCTAGCTCAGGTGAGTGTGTGTATTTGTGTGTATTTATGTGTGAAGTCACCTAGCTCAGGTGGGTGTGTGTATTTATGTGTGAAGTCACCTAGCTCGGTGAGTGTATGTGTATTTATGTGTGAAGTCACCTAGCTCAGGTGATGTGTGTGTATTTATGTGTGAAGTCACCTAGCTCAGGTGAGTGTGTGTATTTATGTGTGAAGTCACCTAGCTCAGGTGATGTGTGTGTATTTATGTGTGAAGTCACCTAGCTCGGTGAGTGTATGTGTATTTATGTGTGAAGATGTAGGGAGAAATACACGTACACATTTGAAGAAGCAATTTACGTCATGTGACTATAGCTGTGCATGAACATCCTCTGGTGATTGTAAAATAGTTAGGTAGGTATGAGGAGACAGGGACACGAGGAGATAGGGATACGAGAAGATAGGGACACGAGGAGATAGGGACACCAGGAGACAGGGACACCAGGAGATAGGGACACGAGGAGATAGGGACACCAGGAGATAAGGACACGAGGAGATAGGGACACCAGGAGATAAAGACACGAGGAGATAGGGACACCAGGAGACAGGGACACGAGGAGATAGGGACACCAGGAGACAGGGACACGAGGAGATAGGGACACCAGGAGATAGGGACACGAGGAGATAGGGACACCAGGAGATAAGGACACGAGGAGATAGGGACACTAGGAGATAGGGACACGAGGAGATAGGGACACCAGGAGATAGGGACATTAGGAGATAGGGACACGAGGAGATAGGGACATGAGGAGATAGGGACACGAGGAGATAGGGACATGAGGAGATAGGGACACCAGGAGATAGGGACACCAGGAGATAGGGACACCAGGAGATAGGGACACCAGGCGATAGGGACACCAGGAGATAGGGACATTAGGAGATAGGGACATGAAGAGATAGGGACACCAGGAGATAGGGACACCAGGAGATAGGGACACCAGGAGATAGGGACACCAGGAGATAGGGACATGAAGAGATAGGACACGAGGAAATAGGGACACGAGGAGACAGGGACACGACGAGATAGGGACATGAGGAGATAGGGACACCAGGAGATAGGGACACCAGGAGATAGGGACACCAGGAGATAGGGACATTAGGAGATAGAGACACCAGGAGATAGGGACACCAGGAGATGGGGACACCAGGAGATAGGGACACCAGGAGACAGGGACACGACGAGATAGGGACACGAGGAAATAGGGACATGAGGAGATAGGGACACCAGGAGATAGGGACACCAGGAGATAGGGACACCAGGAGATAGGGACACCAGGAGATAGGGACACCAGGAGATAGGGACATTAGGAGATAGGGACATTAGGAGATAGGGACATGAAGAGATAGGACACGAGGAAATAGGGACACGAGGAGATAGGGACATGAGGAGATAGGGACACAAGGAGATAGGGACATTAGGAGATAGGGACATGAAGAGATAGGACACGAGGAAATAGGGACACGAGGAGATAGGGACACGAGGAAATAGGGACACGAGGAGATAGGGACATGAGGAGATAGGGACATGAGGAGATAGGGACACAAGGAGATAGGGACACGAGGAAATAGGGACAGGAATATTTATATTAATTTGTGACATTCTATTTTATAGCTAATTCTGTGTGTAATTTATGGATTCTTTATAACGAATTCTATGTGTAATTTATGGATTCTATTTTATAACGAATTCTAAGTGTAATTTATGGATTCTATTTTATAACTAATTCTATATGTAATTTATGGATTCTTTTCTGTAACTATTTTTTGGCATTTTATTTTAGTTTCTAACATGTGGCATTCTATGTGTGCATTCTTATAAAACAATTTGGCTTGTACACTTTTCTTAGATACAGTATGTATGTGACTAGATACATTGTTATATATACTAGTGATGTGCTCCAGCACCAATGGTGAGTGAGCCATTGTGTGCACAGGTAATTTAAACGAGGTAAAACTTTTTAAAAATCGTATTAAGTTCATTTTTGCCATTACAAGATCTGTAATGAAACGATACATTTATTTATTAGCCTGAAGGTAAAAACATTAAATCTGATAAAAGTTAATTTTTGCCATTAAATATCTGTATGCAAAAAGGCTACATTTCTTTTTATTTGCCATAACTTAATGTTCTAGGCTGCTATTCACCTAGGTGGGTGGGTACATACCTCGCTCCTATTCACCTAGGTGGGTGGAGTCTATTTATTCCTAAAAGTACCTACAAGTATGGAGCCGTTGACCATTAATTTTAGCTATCAAAATATGGAATTACTTTCTTGCCTCTATTTTTCTGAGTAATAGTAGCTTAAATAAACATTCTGACTATCTAAAGGACCAGTAGATCCTGACAAAAAGCACCCAGCTACTTAAAACAGCTGATTGTTTGAAGTTACGTAATGTAGAAAGTTTTCAATACCTTAGTAACCACTTGCCACAACTTTTTGAGAATTAAAAGACAATTTTATTAACAATAGCACAGTTTTGAGCCACTTCCTTACTATAGGTGAAACTGGAGGGAAGCTAAAAGCTGTTGGAAAAAACAGCTAATTGATCTTAGTGCTATTCTTTAGCTAAGCAGTAACAGTAACACACAACATATTCACACACACACACACACTTGTGCACTAAATATACCAATACAAGACTTACATTTTGACTATTGAGGATCTTTTGGTAGGAACAATACAGTTGCATAAGATGTATAGCTATGACAAACAGTGTAATAAACTGGGTAACTTACCACCGCTCCTAATCCTAGTAGAAATTAGAGTTGGGTAAGTTTGTAAGACTTAATTGCGTCCTGTAACATTCAGATCATTCCAGAAAACTAATTCAAAGAGGTAGACGATCAAATTTCCTAGAGACGGATAAACCAAAGGATTCTTCTGTTTAGTGGAATATGGGATGGGGTCGACCACCAAGCGAATGCAAAAATGTGAGGGTCATATGTCCAAACATATGTATATAAACAAATATCCCCAGTTTTCGATTGTGTTATCCCAGATTGTGTCTCGCTCGCTTCGCTCCCTGACCAATTATATAGTAAGATTTGGCTACATAATTGGTAATATGTTATGTGTAGGATTTGGCATGTCGCACAGAGCAAGTGTATGACCTTGCTGCAGTGATGTATAGAGCTGCTCAAGTAGAAGACAACACTTCACAGGAAATGAGCGAGAAACTAGCAAGATTAGAATATGAAAATAAACATTTAAGAGAAGTTCTTCAGCTGTCCTGTCCAGTACAGTCCACTGAGTATGAAGAGAAGCAAGGGGATGAGGTTCCACAGCACACTTCAGAACAATGGCCGAAAATGGACTAGAAAAATGTCATGCCTACATAAAATCATTCCATCCATTTTAGCCACTCAGAAACTTGTAGCTAGTGATGTCTTTTCTGTAAAATTTGTTGCTGTTGTTTTTTGTTTGTTTGTTTTAAAACAAACTTGACAATACTGTAGCTATGTAAAGGTTTAACCCAAAACCCAATTAGTGATCTACTCTCCTGGCTCCCATTAGGAAGATAAACCTAAACAATACAACCTTACTAAATAAAAATAACTGACTGAAGTGCACAATCAATTGGTTATCTGATTCTTGTGGTTTACTTCCCGTCTTGTGCGGTTTTATTCAGGTGGCATCAGTACTTCTCAGTTTTTCAAATTCTTTTCAGGTATAATTCAGTTCTTGCTTTAGTTTGATAAACCTTTAAAACTATTAAGTGCCTATTGTTACTATACGTATTGGATCTCTGAGTCTAACAGATGTCATGCTGATGCCTATTCACAAAGACAAAATAGGCAACATTGAACAAACAGACATTGCTAAAGAAGGAATGAAAGAAGAGAGTTATTTTATGGCGCAAAATAATTAATTAAAATAAAATTGTGACATCAGTAGTAAAGTAGTAGTCTGGCAGAACATGTGCCATACTTGCAAAAAAAAAAAAAAATTTTTTTTTATAGTATCTATTGTGCATATAGCAAGTTAAATACAATCACTACCTGGGTAGCTATTGTGTAGTGCCCAGAGCAACCTCAAGTTAATATACTAGTCTCAATTTTATATGCAAATGATTTTCAACGAAATTTAGTTAGAGTGTACACAAATCAATGTTATACAATGTGATGCATCAATAAATAGCAATGCCCACACTCAAAATATTCATGGCTGTCCACTCCAACTGGAGTCAAAGTGTTAATTGAACGTTTTACTTGATGAACAACACCGGACATCGGTCAACAGAGGACTGCAAAAGCTAAAGTGGGACTAACGTATTCTAGATGTTGGTGCAATAACTCTAGCATATAATAGGGTTTTCTGAAGTGCACTTTCTAGCATTAGTTTTAAATTAGAGTTAATTTTAGGTATAATTACTCAAACTATTTAGTTTCAAATAGCTACAACATAGGCATGTTAATTAATATGAGTAAATTGCTGCCAGTTGCCAGATGTAGTATTTGATACTGTTAGACATGGCAATAGTTGTGCTTTGTTGATTTGGGCTTCATTTCATCCTCTCTGAATGATAAACATATGTGTTCAAAGTGGGAATTCATGATTTTGTCATTCACCCCTTGTATCAGACTACAGGGCAAATTTAAAAGGGGTTATTTTACAACACTCAAGACACACCCACTTTAATTGTTAAAATGAATGCATGTTACATGGAAAAAAAATATTGAAAATTACAAACTAGAATACTGGAGTCTACATGAAAAATTTCTCCAAGAAAAGTCTATAGATGGTGTTTATAGTGATATCAATTTCATAGCAGCAAAGCTGGTAAAGAATGTATCTTCTGGCAGACTTTAGACAATACTTAAAGTTGCTTTTAATCTTCTTGGCTACATTTTCAATTGCCTCACTTTTGCCATTAGTATCATCAGGAATTGCATAGAATAATTTTATTGCACTTGATTTGTTGCTATGAGTAATGAATATCCTGGAGATGATAAGGTAATGACATCGCTTTAAATTTTTCATCCACCTTAGCATTATCCTAGACATTCACACCTTCCTGCATTACTCCATGTACATTTCAATAGAATTGTGTATGCTTTCTTTGTTTTCCAGTCTATTTTGAAAAATAGAATCGAAAGTAATGTCAGCCTTTATTGATCAAGAAAATTGTATTGCAATCTACAAATACCTCGCATAGAAACCCTCGCATTGTATTGCTCAAAAAGCCAATCCTCTCCACAAAAGAGAGAGTGATGCTGAAAATACAAGTTAAGCTTTCCAGTCATACAGTTTTATTCTTACTGGTGACACTTTGGTAGTTTCACTGTGCTTTTAACTGAATTGCTTTCTTGAGAACATATGTTTTTGACATACTTTTGATGAACTATTATATAATCTATAATGCTTGCTAACTGCTCCAGCTCAGCATGATCTTCTCCCTCTGCTGCACTTTAAGATAGGGATAATTCTTTGAAGAAAAAAATTCTGCCTTTCATGGTGATCCAGACTTGAAACTTTGTGCAGGAATTTGCACATTCTTGTCTATATGTATGGGACCAGACAAGGTACCTCAAGCTAACCCACACACTAAATGTAATATCCTGGCATTGTATTGCCTTATAGTACAGTACTAGTAAAACACTGACAAACATGGACATAAATAATGAGGCAAAGTGATGAAGGTGAAGATAACCAAATGGTCAGGTGTAGAAATGCTACAACCTCATATCTACCTAATAGACATGTACCAGAGTGGAAGAGTAACACTGCAAAATTGTTGTTGTTTTTAATTTTGCCTCATTATTATCTCATTGATCATCACCATTTTTTAGCTATGTGGTAGAGCTAGGAGGGCAACACCATGCCAAGGAGATATTACAGATATGAACAGTAGATGTTGCTAAGTTGCTTTGCTTGCATGCAAACCTGCCATAACATTGAAACAATCATATCTCTATCAATTTAAATATAGCTAGCTATATCATTAACTTCAATTGAAAAGTTAACGCCACAAAGTAATTATACACCCCTACTAGTAGTCTGGCTAGCCATGGGTCGGACTTCCAGACTACACCCTTACTTATGCTAGTGAAATAGCTACACACAAGTAGGAAGGAAAATTTAATTTCGCTGGAATGAAACTAAAAATTAGCAATTCTGCTTACGAATTGCCTGTTTTATTCGCTAGAAACTAGCTATGAACAACAAGGCTAAGAAGCGTAGTGCTAAATTCCTAACCTACTCATCCTCCAGACAACACTTATATTCCACCAATCGCTACGCGGGGAAGGTATGTCTCTTTTGCTACACACCGGGGGGGAACACGACTCTCACGGGCGGCGGCGTAGAGCCATCTCTAAGTGTGTGTGAGACGGTAAGCTAGTGTACGTAATCTAGTATAGTAGCACCGCCCGGCCCCGCCCACAAGCGGAATCTAGTTGAAGCACCGCCCATTAGTGCATGGAAACACAACCCTCCTAATATGCATAGCCATTACCCCCACAACCACCATCTTGTCTCTGTGAGAGTAGCGTACTCCGTCTGTGCTGATAAATAGGATAAGAGCGACGTAGGCCAGTCAGCCGGTGAAGGCGAAGCAACATGTCTGACGACAACTCTGCAGCAACGAAAGCCGTAGGGCCTTACCTACTTCAACGTACCTTAGGCAAGGGACAAACAGGTGAGTAAAGGACTCGGTGTGTTTGTGGTGATGACCTATAGTTAGGGGAGAACTTGTATTTGTCTGACCAGTACACACTCGAGCTTCAGCTGATTTGACTATAACAACTCTGCCTTGTTATTATAACCAAATACTTGTAAGGGATAGAAGAGGAGGGTCCATGACAGTGTGTATGCATTATTAAGTTGTTGGTGCTATGATATGTTGTGTGGCAACAGGTCTGGTCAAATTAGGAGTACATTGTGTTACCAGGAAAACGGTTGCAGTAAAAATCATCAACAGAGAAAAACTTAGCAACTCTGTGCTCATGAAGGTGAGTGTGTGTGTGTGTGTGTGTGTGCATATGTCTATAAAAGTGTGTGTGTGTGTATGCGTATGCACACATGCACTTGTGCATGTACTGTGTATGCACACAATGGAATATGTGAGTGAGGTATTGTGTGTGTGTGTAGGTGGAGAGAGAGATAGCCATTATGAAGCTCATAGATCATCCACATGTCCTGGGACTGTATGATGTCTATGAGAGCAACTCTTACTTGTGAGTTAGCCTGAGGAAGGGAGGGAGAGAGGTGTAGTGGAGACCAGCATTATCTACAAGCTAGGAACAGACATTTGGATGTACTACATGCACGGGGAGACCACATGTGTCCTTTCTTACAAACAAGCTCAGACATGCTGTGGGAATGGGGAACATTTGAGACTTGGGAGAGAGATTTGCTTTTAGATTTCAATGATACATATGTATGTATGCATGCATGTATGTATGTATATGTCATGCTTAGTACAAATGTATGCTAAGTACCAGAAAAAGTGGCACGTGTAAAAAAATACTCAACATTGCCTCTATTAAATCACAAGCACTTATACTAAAACAGTTTCTTTTTTCTTCTCCTCTGTGTTACAAATATTTTACATTCTTTAGGAATAGCCATAAATTCTTGAATATTAAAGTGTTTGCTCTGATGAAACTGTCATGCTATATTTCTAAGCCATAAGTTCAAAAATGTGAAGATGGCATGTAACATATGTGACAGTCTATGGGAAAAGGGGGCACTTCACGCAAAAATTGAAATTGAGATATAGGTTCCAGAAGTAAGTCATAGGAAAAATTCTTTCTTTCTCCTATTTTTTTTTGTTGCAGAATTAGTCTTAGTGACCCTTACTCTAAGTCTACGCCAAATTTCAAATGCCGAAACAACTTAAAAGACACCAAGCGTGCCGTGGAAAGACAAGCTACTTTTTATTCTCTCTC
>WLWI01005043.1_pt1 | contig 11075 bp, 5 predicted proteins | sample 6701501 | NCBI WGS metagenome assembly WLWI01 (sample SAMN12718690, study PRJNA515312) | sponge metagenome | isolation source: marine sponge | host: Mycale hentscheli | place: New Zealand: South Island, Marlborough, Capsize Point | collected 2014-11-01
TGTAATGCAAAACTACTGCAGGCAGCAAAGAAATGATTTGCTCATGTGAGCGTTGCATGACTATAGGGGGGGGTGATACCAACAATCACTTACGATTGTACAGCCTAAAATTAACTAGCTTTTCTGAGAAATATGTTGAAGCAAAAAATTCGTTGTGTGACATCGTAAGGCTATGCAGCAAACAAACATATTGATATGTCTTTTGTGTTTCAGTATCATCACTGAAATTTACTTGGTAGTTAAAAAAATATTTATTACTAGCAAGTACCCCACCACATAGATACGCCTGATGTATAATTAACTTTTGCCAATTAGGAATGCAGTAGCATGAAGCATTTTCCTCCTCTACCACTTAGTGTAGCTACATCAGTTCACTTTTTTAATCTGTCATAAGTTGTTGTTACTGATGATGCTTTATTGGTACTGACGACACTTTACCAACTTGGCACAGCAAACAAATTGTTCACGAGCACATGCCATTGTCGTTACTGACAGACAAGCGTATTGGTTAATATTAGGGAGAGGGGAGGAGTATGGGAAAGGAGGGAAATACATATACTATGCATGTATGTCATCACAAGTGTTTTTTTCTTTTTTCTTCCCCCTTCCATTCTCGTATTGTGAATTGTAGGGTGTGACCACTGTGATTCCTGGGTCCATTGGGTCTGCTGTGGAATTAACCAAGCTCCTCCAGAAGACCAGAAGTGGTACTGTCCGGACTGCCGGAAGGCTGGAGTAGGGACAGAGCATGGAGCAGCGAAGAAGAAGGGAAGGAAGAAGAAAAAACATTAAGTCATGACTCTTTCTTTCTTAGTCTAGTATTAGGTATCACTTACTGAAATTTTATTTATTTAAATAATTGTGTACAATGAATTAACAAGTGATAGCCTTGTGGACATGTACCTAATGAGCTGTACCTAATTTATTTTGATTTCTTTCTTACCATTCTTGACAAAACAACATGTTGACAATGCTTTACCAACCCCGCCACACTGGGACCATCCCAAGTCAGCTAATGAATTCTATATTATAATGCACCGACGGCCAAGCCGGCGTACACAGTTTGGACATTACTAATAAGTGTACTGCCCAGGAGACTGAGCATGAGGCTGGCTGGAGCCCCACGAAGTTTTTGAACAGATGGTGTCGGTTTCGGCGACCTTTTACTATTCCATTCTTTGTTTGCAATGGGAAGGTATATAGGATCGGCCAAGCCAGACTTGGGTAGTCTGGCCGTTGCAGACCCACGATCAACAAATTTAAACTATGCAAAATGTCTTATTGGACGTTGCAGTAAGACAACCGACTTTTATGCAGGTTGTGTCGCTGTAGTTTTAGAGATATGGCCCACAGAATTGCTTACAGATTAAATGACATTTCATTGATTGTTTCTTACTGGGTCCCAAGAAAGCAACAGCCACCTATACTGGAAAAAATTGTACACTTACATGACACATCGACTATTCCCAGCGTAGGGTTCGGTAAAGGGTCTGGTTACGCGCGTGCGAAATACAGCTTTGACCACTTTATTTTACCCATAAACGCTCGGCACTTATTATATCACTTCCTTCACAATATCACTCCCCTTGATCCGAATATTTTATTCGCCGTTCAATTCTAACCCGGGACGATAACTGGCGTCATTTGGCTGGGATCAATTGAAGTAAGTTTTAATAAAATCAATCTGGTAAATTGCATATTTCTTATAGCTACAGTAATTACTGCTAAACAAATTTGTTTCCCTGATTAGTCAAGTTATAGAATGATAAGTATTTTACTATATACATATATAATATATATATAAAATATATATTAAAATATTCCAAATAAGTTGTACATGTTCCTTCACTACAAATAATGATATAACTCTTCCTAGTGGCTAGGACAGGACGACACAGCTATGTCTGATCTGCTCTGAAAAGCATATTTTATTGCAAAAGAAATCAAGCAGAGACATAGCTACCAGGCACTAAATAATAATTGTTCTTTTCCTCTGACAGTGGGCTGTGCTAATATAATCATGTTGTAGTCATGGGTGCACTAAACAAACTGTTCTCTGTTGCAGGCAGTGAAGTGATTAACCACACAGACGTGCATGCAAGGAAGTAAACCATTGTCTAAGTTCACAAACTACAATGCTACTTGGAAATGTTTGACAATAAATGGACTGCTTTGAACTCTACTGACCAACTATGATCTCCATCTTCTTGAGGCAAGTGTTTTTGAAAGGCTGTGGGGATTATTGTGTGGTTAGGCTAGCAGTTTTGGGAGGGTACTCATATATACGGTGACCAATACACTTGAGAATTGTGGTGGGAATCAATAAAGATAATGGAGAACTAGTAGTGTTTCATTTCAGAGTAGATATCAATTATAGATCAATAGTAGGTCACTCCAAGTTGAGGAATTATTGCTGTAGTGTTCTATAGTACCAGCTAGCTACTTATATTTCCAACAGTTGTTGGTTTTGAAGTGCAAATCATTATCACAGAGTAGCTATTACCCGTTCTGCTTAGTGCATTGTTGTTCTAGAATAACTACTTTATTTAAAATAGTTGGCTAAGGAAGAAACTTAGTCTGCCAAGCTGATGTAGCTAGCTTCCAAAACCAGATGTGATAAAGAGCAACATATGCCACATAGTAGCTAGTGGTTATGCTATTGTGTTAAACAAACCATTCTATGTCACGAGCAGTCATGTGATAACAACACATTGTCTGGGGACAAGCACTGCATTGTTCATAAAGATGTTGACAAACCCATGAATCAATGAGTGAGTCACTGTGAGATCTCTATTGGTAATCATAGAGGTCCAGAACGACCAACCTTCTTCAGGCAATTGCTTTAGAGAGATGTGACAATTTTATGCCATATTACCTAGGTTAGTGACCCTGTGGCTATTGGCTGCACTCCTATAGATGGTACTCAAACCCTGCTGGGCATAGCGTGTTTACTTCATTGTTATCGATTGGAACTCACCCTAACTGCATTTTAATTAAATGTTTAAAAACTTACTGTAGTTGTCACAGACTATTAGCTACAGTTCCACTTCACTATATGACTTCTAATGTTCTCTAATGCATTCTGCATAAGTATTATTGTACTTAATTAATTTGAACAACTGGCGAATGAATATTTAAGCTTATTCTGCCAACTTATAAATATATTATTACTGATGAAACAGTGTGAATGTGCGGAACGATTTGCTCGAGTCTAGTTGGGAAATCATAAATAGCAAACTTGAAACTTGTAATTTCCTGATCAAAGGAGTGATAGCTAGTAGTACCGAAACATTTTTAGAAAAATATATTTACCATAATGCTTCAAAAAAACGTTTTCTCCCTCTTTTATGATGATCTGCTGCAATTGAAGAAAGGTTGGGCAGTCTGATTGAGGTCAGTGTGCTTACTCATGCAAAACCAAGAAGCCTTGGAACAACTTGGTATTGACCTACTCATGCAAAACCAAGAAGCCTTGGAACAACTTGGTATTGACCATTAGTGTAGAAAACAGCTGTGTTCAGTAACACAATAAAGGCTCAGTAAATATTGCAGTGACCATAATTGGGACAAGCCCTCTCCCAGCCTCTGACAAATCTGTTAAATAGGAACAAGTAAAGGCAATTCAGCCTAATCGTCAGCTGTATATTAAGTAGTGTCTAAAATGTCATTTGTAAAACAATCAATACACAAATAAAAACTTGAGAGCATATTCAGCCCCTCCCCCCCCACTGCATGCCTTAGCTACCCTAGCCTTATAGAAATACAAAATCTATTTAAAAAGCAAATGAAACAATAATCCTATTAATATAATTATTAATAACAACAGCAATAACCTAAAAGAGCTAATTATGGCACAATCAATCAACCTAATTATAAGTTACTTAAATGTTTTATCGTGATATATTCTAGGACACCGGCGGTTATCCCTTCATGTTGAACACCTAAAACAAGACATAGTTAATGTCAGTTAGTAACATTAACATTAATAGCTAAATTACACATCTTTCAAGTACATTTGCAACAACAACGGTGACCCTTTCACCAGCAAATTTATGACAACCACATTGGTAACATGAATACTATATTTTTAAAAATTATTTTCTGTAAATACATTCAGCAAGAGATGGATTTTAAAAGACTAAACTGTCTACTGATTAAATATTATTAGTTTGAACAAAGTACATAGTTTACTCCTATTCGAGCTTCATATCTTATACTATAAAAATTCTGAGCGGACTAAATTTCAAAGGCTATTGCTCCACCAGTTATATTGTTTTTTTCTTCAAAATTCCAAAAAATACAGATGCTCTATTTTATATTTTTCGTTACATGAACACTCCGTCACGGCAATGTATACACAAAAAAATGGAAACAATTGATAGTTAACCCTTTCGACGCCGACTTTCTTTACATCGGGTGTTTTTAGAATTCGAATTTGATTCTTGAATTTCTATCGCAAAGCAACCACAAAAATCCACAAACAGCCAGGTATATAAATTAGGTAGCTATAGCCTTATAACAAGCAAATAAGCTTCTGAAAGCCTGAAAATCAACCGGAACCAGTCCATCTTACAGCAGGTTCAAGGAGACTCCGAGGAACTAGCCCAATCAATTTTTCTCAATGTTTGGTAGTAAAAATTTTATATCCATTTCTTCCAAAATGCTGAAGGACGACTCTCTATAGGCTTCATACTTTTTATTCTGAGTGTTTAAAGTCCGTAGGGCACTTGGCGTCCTCGAAATTCTCGGTCAAAAAAAATCTTTCTTGATCTCCATTTTCAGACAATTAAAAAAATACGTAACCTGCCCGTATGGGTTCAAAACTTTTTAAAAGGAAGTACAACGCCTACTTTACGTATAAAAGAAGCAATGACGGTAAAATATATTTTTTAATTCAGAGAACACACACTTGTTCTCGCCCGCATACATTGTGGTTATGGCGTCGAAAGGGTTAAAATAATAAAACCAACTGAACACTGAGCGCCTATATTGGCATTTGTGCTGGTGAAAGGGTTTTTATTAAAATATAAGCAATGATAATGAATACAGCTTTAATAGAAATAATATTTGATACCCTTTAGATAACTAGATACAACAATCGCACCAAAAGTAGAATGAAAAAGTTTGGCAACTATACTGCCAATAGTTGTATTTCATTTAAAGACTCAAATGTTTACTAGGAATAAATATTTCGAAATTTAACATCTAACAATCAGCTATAATACTAACTAATAACATTCCCAAGAAACTGCTCACGAGATAGTGCACTACAATTGCTGAACGAAAACAACAACAATAAAGTCCGAATAAATGTAAACATTATAAACTTTTACTTACTTGGAAATAGAGCCAAATTAACACACCAGACACCGAAACTATTATAGCAATCTTGTTTGGTGAAGCAACACTACCTAAGAATATAGTGAAGCAATAACAATAAAACAATAAACTTTGTATTATATAATACAAATCCATACCTGAAGCATGTGTAGTAGTGATATTTGAAGTATTATTATTTACTTCACCAATAGTACTACTAGCATTTGTGTGTTCTACACTAGAAACTGTTGGTAAATTCAAAGGATAATAGGTAATATTTTCATTTGGAGTCTCTAAAGTAACCAACAAAGTCGAATCAGTATAGGAGAAACAAACCATTGTATGTAATTCATCCTCAGTGATCCTAAGAGGTAAGGCTACAAAGCATAACGTAGACGAACTGCCATGGCAGGGATACTTAGTTTTGTCCATGCTGTTGCTTTCAGAATGAAATTGTGCTGTGTAACTCCCTCGAGTCCATGTGTGGCTTATAATACTGGAGGATGTGGTCACTCCTATTAAGCAGGTTGTGGTCAAGCCTGGGGACACATTGACACCCTCAAAGAGAACGTATACATATGTATTATTGAAGCCTTGTTTTTTAGGCTCACTAATTACACTTCCACCTGTGTAATTAATGTTGATCAATTGATGACCTTGTCGGCACCAAAACGATTGGTCCACGGTGGCATTACCACGAACCAAAAATATCGCTGACAAGCCATTAATGGTACTATGGAGCACACCTGTAACCAGTTGAACTCCATTTTCGTCATTTTGAATTTCAATCCTCCGTGTATCTGCATATTTAAGTGTTCCAGATTCCAAATTGGAGTTTTCCATGAACAACAAAGTCTGATTCATAGTCGAGCACTGTAAAGCAAACCACGTGTAGTCTAGTATTTGTACGGTGTTCAATAATTTAAAATTATCTGACTCGTCGCAGTTTCCGTGCAAAACCAAGACCAATGAATAAAACAAGAAAATAATTAATGGTCTTGGGAACAAGTCACCTGGATAATAATAATAATAATAATAATAATTGGCAAGTACCCTGCCAGACAGTTGTGCTTGCTTGATGTATTGCAAGTTAAGAATGCAGCAGCTTAAAGTATTTTTTTCATTGTTACCATCTTCTCTACCACTTGGTAAAGGCTACACTAGTTTCCCTCTCCTGCTCTCTTTATCTTGAACTATCTCAGCTTTACTTATCCTCCTCCTTTCCTTTTTTCAGCCTTTCTTCTTGAGTTATAGAGTCCCTCCTTCTCCTTTGTCGATTTCTCCAGCTTTAAGTTTCTCCGTCTTTCTATCATAATGGCGTACTTAGGCTTTGTGAAACTTTTGCCTTACTTGTCAGAATTACCGCCTTCCTTTTGGAAACTTAATCGCTTTTCCCCCACCAATTCCATACCTACTTTTTAGCTACAGTTAATCACTCATACTGAATGAGATGATGTTTTACACATTCAGCTAATAACAATTCTTTACAAAACTGTTTAAGCCCATGAATTATTCTTGAATAAACACACCATCATCGTTTCCGACAGACAAGCGTATTATTATTCAGATATTATATTAATTACAATAATCCATATAATAACAACAACGACGGTGATTGACGACAGTGAGGGCATTCATGGTTCATGGGCTGGGCAGAGTTGGTAAAGTGTTGTCATTACCTGAATTAAGCTCGACCTGCTCTATAGTTGACAAGAAAAAAAGTCAAAGAAAAGAAATTATCCATGTTGGGTTCAAACCTGCCCGATCAATTTTTGAGACACACAATCTTACTATTAAACTGTCCAGGAACTAATAGCTACAGAAATATTGGAGTGCCTTATTAATTTATTGTATCCAATGCTTTCTTTCTTTTGCCCTTTCCATACCCTGTTATACAAAAACTGAACACTGGGTTGCTGAGTTAGGAAAGCGTGTTCACCTACAGTAGCTAACCATAATTCACCATAATTTGAATCTAGCTTGCTATACACCATTTTCAAACACATATGTATATAAAATTGGCTAGAATTTTCAAACACGAGTAGTGTTTTGTTTGCTGTGCTCTCCATCCAATTCATTAATATAGATATTCAAGATAATAAATATAGGCAACATGCTGCAAGTTTCTACTAATTAATAATTCAATGGCAATGAAATATACATGTATAACATTGACTTACTGAGCTGATGCCTGACTAGCTGCCGGTGTTCCATTTGTATTGTAACTCTAGTAAAATGTACACATAAAAGTCATAATAAAGTGTCACAATGAGGTATGTTCAAGCAATTGAGTACTAGTGGGTATGAAGTATGAGTGTATATGAAGTTTTCCATGAAAATCTGCCTCAAATGTCCCTACATCATTTTTTACAACCTATATTGATAATTGGAATCAACAAAGTAAGATGATGTGGTTTCTAACTGTTACGAAACATTTTAAGCACAGTTCAACGATCATGCTTGTAACTACATATGATTGGACTAAATATAGATTTTGAAGTTGAAATGGTGAAAAGAAAATTAGACCCATGTTTAGGAAACTTTTAAAGAATGTATCTTTAATGTGTATGTTTACAGATATCTCTTATTCTGCTTTACGGGAAGTTAAATGTTCATAAAAATATGCAGACTAATCATGTAGCTTGTCCAGTTTTTTCAAGCTGATGCTAAGCCTTCCAAATATTGGGGTATAATCTAAAGTGACATAAACACATGCCCTTGGAGCCCTCCCATATCGGATCATCTTCCTATATGTGACAAGAAAACCACAACAACATACAGCTTTTAGGGATGTTCTCTTCCATTCTAACAAATTTATCATGTCACATCAAGAAGAATCATTTTAAACTTACTTGACTTTTCTAAGTAAAGTGAACATCATCTTTTTTAAATAAATAGCAATGACAGGTAATTCCGATTGATTACCTACAAAAAGCATAAAATATACACAACCACCAGCAATTTATTAATAATTTAATAATAAGACAGAACATTGACTATGTAGAATTTCATAATACTGAAGGGGAGAGCAATTTTTGCTAGCAGGAAATATCCAGATTGCTTTTCTCTCCTTGTCTAAATACTCAATGTTCGTAATGGGAGGGGGGGAACCTTTAGGTCTAGTTTTGATATGGTTTATTTGGAATCTAAAGTATACTATGGGCCATACTGTATATGTCTTATAAATATTTAAAGTCACATTGCCCCTCCCCGCATGTAGTTATCATTTTCAAGCAGTCCCAATTGCTTTTCTATTTAATGATAGTTATGCACAGACCATGTCAATCTTGAGTTTATCATACATATCAAATAACTTCACTTAAACACAACAATGATAACAATAAGGGAAGGAGGAAGGGGGGGGAGGGGGGGGAGGGGGGAGGGAAGAGGAATATAGATTTATTGGCTAAATACTTCTCTAGCATACTTGTAGCTAAGTGAACTGAAAATGATATCGCAACTGACTAAGTCATGCCCTCACAAATATGAGCCATTTCATTTAGACATACCTTCTCTTGCATCCTTACATTAATCTACAATCAGATGTATTTCCAACAAAAGAAGCCAAAACTGGCTATATACACACTTTATTAGGTTCAGGATGTCACATGTTGGATTTATTTTAGCAATAATTATTCTGTACACTTCTTGCACAACTATTGTCTGAGATAAATAAAGTGTAGATGGCTTTTTAGTCCATTTTGAACTGTATAATTAAAATTCTGGAAAATGCAGTCATACATGCTAAATATTGTGTCATTCAGTTCAAGCAACTGTAGAGACAATAATTATAACAAAATGCAAAACAGAGCATATAGTATACTGAATATGCTGAGTAAGCACATTTCTTTCTTATCTTTTCCTTTCCTTTTCTTTAACTATCTGTATAACAACCCATGCTTTTCTTACAAGCAGGAGATGATTTGCTCAACATCCTAGGGTATATGGTGTACAGACTACTTGCTTCTGTGCCTATATATGTGTATAGCTACCACTACTTTCCAAGACTTTTTTACTGATGCGTACTGCATGTAAACTTGAGGTGTACTGCTTGGTCAATTTACCAATCGACCACCCCCAAATGAGTGGGAAGCAACAACACAGCGCATTTCCATAATATAAACTTACTTTTACTTTTTAGCAAGGAATAAAAGAACTCCACTCTTTTTCAGAAAAACTACCACGTGATAACTGCAAGATTGCCACGCGTATACTAACTGCAAGATTGCCACGCGTATACTAACTGCAGTCCGAACTCTAGGAGCCTGTTGACCTTTGAACTCTATCTCAGCATTAACCCCCTCAGTACAAATGCGAAATGCGCGAGAGGGTTTGACTGTCTGTCTGTCGGCATTCGAATTCATGAATGGCTGAGGGCTAACCTTTAAATTCGTCATACGTTGCACTTTCAGTGTGTGGTTGTAACAATCAACAATCCGATCCTGCTAATCACGTTGCCAAACTGATAGAAGAATAAGCAAAAGAAACACATCTAGACATGTGGAACACAGAATACCACAGGAGTATAATCCATGAAATAAAGATGAGAAATATTTTGGAGAATGGTAGTCCTCTTGTATGTGTATGTAGCTAACACAAATACATGGAGAATTATGTGGTGGAGCTAACTTGGAAGCCTATTTCATCTTGATCTGGTGTGAGCATATTAAACCTGAGGTCTGCAAATTATCTTTATCTTTAAGTATACTAGTGTCATATTGACTTTAACCCTTCTACTGATGATCAACATGTTTTAACAGGACATTGAGAAAACTGTTATTAATTTAATATAGACATGGTTATAGGAATACAGAGAGGCATCTATTGTGAACATATCATCATTGTTATTTTTACTATACTACTAATGTATTCTGTTAACATTCATTGGAATTTAAGTATTGTGTTTGTCGTTTTTTGGGTGAATACTGATATCAAGTAGCTAAAAGACAGCGTCTTTTTCTCTGTTATAGGCATTACAAGGTTGGGTACCCCTTGTGTCACCATGTACATGACATGAAGATCTAGTTTGACCATCGTGAGTATTCATGTGCAGTATGTATATTGTAATATGTTCTGGTATTCACTGGAGTTTAATAAATGCAGTTATAAAGCATTTTTAAAGTAATAACTGGTTTATCATTCAAGGGAAGGTATACAGACCCTGCTCATAGGCAATAATCCCTCTAATACAAATCATTAAGTATTTATATTATTATGTTACAATTCCTGTTTGATTCATTAACTAATCCATTGCATTGTTAATAAATTTATATGACATTGCTGAGTTCCAGACTAGCATTCAGCATTCAGGGTGTAGCCATATCAATTTGTAAATTCACTGACTTGAAGCTCCCAGTTCAATCACATATAACCACAAAAATAACCGCAAACCCACAAATGGTTTATCTGTATGTTAATATGACATTAATTTATAGTACTTCAATTTTTTTGCTTTCTATTACACATACTTATGAAATTATAGCAGAATTAGCAACCTTAACCAAAAAGCTAAAATATCCACTCTTTAATTTAAGCTGGAAGCACTGTACTATGTTCTATAAGCTACTGCCATAAAAGTCAGGTAGGTAAGGGAAAGTCGTTCCTTTCCCCAACTTAAGCCAGAAGCCCCCCTGATTTTGGAAGCATGCTCTTTAAAATCAGGGGGTGGGGCTCACAAGTTTTTGCATCATTAGTCTGCATCTGTAACCACAACTGTTTATACAACTCAACTTGTGTATGTATAGCTATATAGCTAA
>WLWI01005045.1_pt1 | contig 11073 bp, 9 predicted proteins | sample 6701501 | NCBI WGS metagenome assembly WLWI01 (sample SAMN12718690, study PRJNA515312) | sponge metagenome | isolation source: marine sponge | host: Mycale hentscheli | place: New Zealand: South Island, Marlborough, Capsize Point | collected 2014-11-01
AGGTTGCTATTTGCCCCCCCCCCCCCCCCCCCTAGCAAAAAATCCTGTATCAAACCCTGCATACTCACACATACACAAACCCCTTACCCAAATATTATTATATCCATTACCCACAAGTACTAAAATGTTGTTGTACCACCTCATACTCACCCACCTACCCACCCACCCACACATACTGCACCAAAATATCCCTATACAGGGTGGGCATTAAAAACCACAGGTTTAAACTACTACATGTGTAGCAGACCAAAAGCAAGTAGAAAGAGATTTTGCCGACACCCCCTAACCACACCCATTCAAACACCATTATTGTTGATAGATATGCTGTAAATGTGCATACATGACCGGTTTTGAGAAAATCGGCCTAAATACGGCGAACAATTTTTTCCCCAGTATCTTATGTAAAGCCATATGGGTCATTTTTTTTTTATGGCAGAAATGGATTAACATTTGCTAGCTCTCTTATGGCACAGTTGTAAGCTCTGGCAAGCTCTAGAACTCACGCTATTAGGCTAGAAACACTAGCCTGGTAGACTTGTGTATGGAGCGTTGCTAAGAAATCTTTTGGCGGGCTTTCAGTAACAGCAGGAAAAATATTGTAGCAAATTAATTCACTTATGTCTACATAACTCGTGCACTTGCGCAATTCTCACCACCATAGTTTCTCAAAGACACCTAAATTAAGCTGTTTTGGCTTCTTTCAATCCGCCTGCAACCAGTTTATTTTGTAGTGTCCCGGAGACATGTGGTAATAGTATACGGAATAGAAGGCATGCCCCCTGGCCTTAGCAACTCATTACGTGGTGTAGGACCTGTCCCAGTGAGAATCAGTTTAATAACACTCCCGAAGTCAGTAGCTCCTGCTGCCACCAGAGTTCAGCAGCTCCCTCCAGCAAGTTAGTTAGCCTTCCCCAGAAGTCAAGTAAATAATCGTTTAAAACTAATACTTTAACTCAGACACACAACGTACAGGAAAACGAAGTCTAACACTGAACTATTACACAACTTGCAGGGCCCAGCCTATATAGTTGCCGGGATCCCCGCCCATATAATTACCTAGCTAGCTATGTGTGTGCATCCGATTGGACAGAATTGCCCGCTCAAACGCACACACGCAACACCCTAATAAATGAACTTTACAAGTCCTGTTAAAGCCTGCTACACTAATTAGCTATCTATTATTGCACAAACAACATTGTTAACACACATACAAACAACAGTCAGTTGTCATGCGCAATTAAGTCTTTGCTTCCTGTCTTGCTTGATGACCTCGTCTCATCCGTCTTCTTGGCGGCAACAAGAGGGGAGGGGCCGCCTGGCTCCACACCCCCTTGGTTAAGAATGGCGACGCTATTCCCATTCCCGGAGTCAGCGGCTTCGACCCGCGCCGTTGCCAATCCTCCATTCTTCACATCTCGTTGCGTCTCATTGCTGGTCTGATCTGCGTTGATCTCGTTCTTCCAGTCCGGTCCTTGTCCTTCCTGCTCCCACATCCTGGAGAAACCGTCAGCGTTCTCAAGCTGTTCACCAGGCAGATACTCAATCTTTACTCGTCCTTGAAGCTTTAAGGAGAACCTCCTCAGCCTTGGGTTGAGGTCCGAGCTCGACTTCCCATCTGTCAGGGCCAGATTGGGTCTGTGATCCGTCTTAACAGTGACCGGACGTCCAAATAGGTAGACATCAAAGTGATTCACAGCCTCCACAACCGCCAACTCCTCTTTCTCAGATACGGAGTACCTGATTTCAGGACCCCGCAGTATTCTGGAGAAGAAGGCAATGGGCAACTCTCCCTCCTCGTCTCTCTTAACGTGTAGACAACCTCCCACAGCATTGGCACTGGCGTCGGTGTACAGCACATACTCATCTCCTGCATTGGGCACACACAAAACTACGCCACAACACAAAGACAACTTCAAACAGGTAAAGGCGGACTCACCCTCCTTGGTCCACACCAGCGTGTCAGGAGCCCCTTTAGTAGTCATTGGTGTCAGTAGTGCTGCTACTGCAGCGAAGTTTTCCGCGAACTTCCTATAGAATCCCACTGTTCCGAGGAATCTCTTGAGTTGGCATTTGGTAGATGGTAAAGGCCACTCAGCGAGGGCAGTGACCCTGTTGTTTGGTACACTTAACCTCCCACCTCCAATTAGGTGACCTAAATATCTTAGTCTGCTCTTCGCTAAACTACACTTCTTTAGCTTTACTGTTAGACCAGTTTTACTTAGGCATGCTAGTACCCTCCTAAGAGCTACTAGGTGTTCATCCCAAGTCTTAGTATATATAAGGACATCGTCTATGTAACACCCACTCACATCATTCGCACTTGCTAAAACTCTATCTACTGCTTGCTGGAAAATAGCAGGCGCATTCTTTAATCCAAATGGCATGCGATTAAACTTGTATGTACCCCACGGGCTGCCAAAAGTGGTAACGTCTCTATCCTCTTCAGCTACTTCTAGTTGGTGGAACCCTGCAGTCAGATCTAGAGGGTTGACAATGCACCACACCCACCCGCCTTGTCTAGTAACTCGTCTAGGGTTGGCATGTAGTGTCTCATTAGAGGCGTTCTGTCGTTTACAGCTCTGTAGTCAACACACACTCGCACAGTACCGTCACTGGCACAATTGGGCTGCACCAGGAAGTGCTGTCAACTTTCACTATTACCCCGTCATCCACCATCTTGTCTAATGCTGCTTTTACCCCATCCCGCATGGTAAAGGGTATCCTTCTGACCGGTAAATTCACTGGTTGGGCGTCACTGTTTAAGGTGATATGGCATTGGTTGGTACTACAACACCCAGGGGTGTCACTAAAGGTGTCTTTAAACTCACTTAACACCTCATCTAATTGAGCTTGACTAAACCCTACGCATGGTTCTTCTGTCAATATACTCTTCCCTTTCAATACCTGCTGGTCAATCTCCTCTTCAACCGCCACTACAGCCCTGTACACTTTCCTTTCATGATATACTTTTAGATTGTTGATATGTACAACCCTACCAGTCGGTGGTAATCCTTGTCCCATCACCCTGTAGTTTACCTTACTTAGGGCTTTCTCTACAGTATATGGGCCTTCCCACGAGCTTTGGAAAGCGCCGCATCTCCCTGGGACCTTCATTAGTACGTGGCTTCCTTCACTAAGTACTCTCTCTACCCTACTCTGATTAAGTTTGTCCCTAGTTTTGTCTTTCCCACGTTTACGTCGCACCACACTCAAATCAGTTAATTCCTTTATACGATCTTGTAACTTTCCCACCCACTTAGACTCTGCTATTCCCTCATGTGCATCATCCATCCATCGTCTAAGGGACCTCTCACGTCAAATCCGTAAACTAAATCAAAGGGGCTGAGACCTGAGTCTCTATGAGGCATCTGCCGCAACGCGAACAGAGCCATAGGTAGAAACCTAACCCAGTCTATACCTTTCAGACTAGCTTTAGTTAGCATTGGTTTCAGAGTCCCATGAAACCTTTCCACAACCCTGTTACCCTGAGGATGGTAAGGGGTAGTGGTAATTTGTCCACAACCAAATAACTCACAAACTCTCTGGAAAACTTTCCCCATAAACACTGTACTTCTGTCTGTTAATATCATATCCGGTAAATCAGTCTTACACATAATGTTGCAAAATGCTTCTGCTATCTCAGGGGTTACATTTCTCAATGGGATAGTTTCGGGCCACCTTGTTGCCATGCAGGCGTAAGTGAGTAAGTATTGGGCCCCTCCCTTTCCCTTAGGTAAAGGGCCTACTATGTCCACCGCAACAGACTTGAAGGGTTCGTCTACTACTGGCCGTTCTTGTAACTCAATAAGCCTACCAAGGGGGATTTGATTAGGTCATATATTGTGAACGGCTAAGGCAATCAAAAACTTAGCAGGTTTATTGCCACTCTTATTTGCCCTAAGGCATACATCACATGACCTTATGTAATTACATACATCTTTTGCTAACCCAGGCCACGTAAACAAGCGATTAAGCTTATCTCGCACTTTCTTCCCAAATGGCCTCCATAATCACGAGCCATCTTAATTAGTCTCAATCTGTCAGGTTTTGGAACAACAATTCTCACAATCTCCTCACCACAATCACCCTGCACCATGTGCACCAGGACCTTATCACTAAGCCTGTATCCCCGAAGAGACGACTTAGCTAAAAGTGCACATTCGGCTAAGGATCCATCCGCTTCCTGCCTCTGCACAAGCCCATCCTTCACGTCTGCCTCTACTATTCCGTCAGGTAAGTTTAATTGCAGGTCTTCCAGTTTACTTTCTTCCAGATCTATCGGACACGCCCCCTTGGTTATGATTGAAGACGTATCTCGATCTGCTACCTCAGGCTGCGTAGCACCTGAAGCCACTAAGCCACTCCCACTACTCATATCACTACTCTCTGACACATTAGGCTCACTGGTAGGGGGTGGAGTCTTACTTGCTACCCGACTACCCTGCCTAACCTTGAGTGCCCCACCCTTCCCTTCGGATGAGGTCTTCTGCTTAGTCAATGCCTGCCCCTTACTTCCTGTGGGGCTCTGCTCAGGAACTATCCCTTTAGATTCATTACTGGACTTGGCTTCCTTTCCTAGGTCGTCACTAACACCTCCTCCCACTATAGGAGTGTCATGCACAATAGACTTCACCCCGCCCGCAGTAGGGGTGCTACCACCAGCCCCGTCCGGGGGTGTGGTCTTACTTGCCACACCCACGACAGACGGAGTGGCCTCAACAGATGCATCCGGGCTACTAGGTGTGACTGCAGTGCCCCCCGCAGTGGACACAATTCCTTTTCCCTTGGGAACACTAAGAATGTATCCCTTTCTCTCTATTCACACCAATAATATCAGAAAAGTCTAATTCATTATCGGAGAGATTAGCTTTGGCCAAGGCTTCTCTCTCCTCTCTCTTTCTTTTCTCTTGCTCTAACTTAGCTTGACTCCTTGTGACGACCATGCAGTGTTGTTGACCACTACGACCTCTTGTGGTGTCAGTCACAGGAAGTGACGGAGGAGCTACCACTGTAGCGTCTCCGCCCTGGGTGTCAGGGATAACATTCTCAGCCCCAGAGGTTTCTGTCTCTGAGACCGCACCCAGCAACAAACGCTTGGCATCAGTTGGAGTGAGTGGAATGGCAAACAAAACACAGTCAGTTAGTAAATCCCGGGTGGCAACTACTACTCGTTGGGTAAAGCTCCTACCCTCAAGACTAAGGTTAACTGTAGCACACTGCGCTCTGACAGGTTTCCCTGCAACTCCCTGAATAATTTCCCACTCGTTAATCATCTGACACTCTGGCACCAGGTTTCCCGGAACAATTGTGACCTCTGCGCCCGTATCCGGAATAAAATCACAAGGTATACCATTCACCTCTCCATGCAGTTTAATGCAATCTTTGTTAACCTGGGCTAGATTAGTCTTACGGGGTTTAGATTCCTGAGGTTTACTACTATTGTTGTCCCTACTCCTGTTATTGTTATTAGGGTTCTGGTATGATTTCTTCTTATCAGGACAATGGAAAGCTTTGTGATCAGATCGATTACAAATGTAACATTTTGGGTAAGGTCAGGTTGACCTATTAAAGTTGTCCCGCCCACAGGCTAGATTGTTTTCTCTAAGCAAACTGGTCGCATCTACCAGGTCATTAACAGTCTCAGCACCCTGTCCACTGAGAATGCCGCATTCATGAGGTGGCAACTCAGAGTAGAGCATGCCTCTGACTACAAACAACTTAAGAGCTTCCTCAGTTGGGCACAACATAAAGACTCTGTTAGCCATGGTTGTAATTTCCCGTACCCTTTGTACTCTATCCTTCGTGCACCTGCGTCTAGGGGGAAAGAATTCATGCTCCAGCTCCTGTAAACTTTTCCCTACCTTAGTTAATAAGGCACATTTTAATTCTGGGTATGGCTTTCTCCCTTCTATATGCTCGACTACTTGCTCCTTTATTTTAGGTGGTAATTTAAGTAGTAAAATACTTCTCCAGTGTTTATCTTCTACCCCAAGTTCCTTTAGTTCAGCCTCTAATCCTCTTATAAATGTAGCTAGGTCTCCCCCTTCCAAGTAGCTCGGAAGTTCCTTAATTGAATCTCTAGTACTAAGAGTACCTAATTCATCTTCTGTAACGGTTCTGGTTACTGGCTCTCTAGGAACTATAAGTGTTTCTCTCAACCTTCTATTGTCTGCTTGCATTTCTTTCATCTCTCTCATTAATGTTGCCATATTATCCATAGCCCTGCCCAAGTAAGTAGCGGGTAGCATTCCCTCTTCCCTAGCACCTTCCCTTGCATCTGGTGGTAAGGGCGTTATCTCTCTACGTGCTACTCTCTCACAAGGCGGACTAGCTGTCACACTTCCCCGTCTTACTCTCGGTCCATCTTCTAACCTCGGCATATCATCCTCTACACTCTCTCTCTCAGTATTGTTAGTTGCCCAAGTAGTGTTAGTATAGGTATAGCTAGTATTACCAGAGCCACGTTTCCGACCACCTACGACAGAGTCCCCGCCCTCACCTAAAGCCAGCTGATTGGCACAACTGATTAGGTCACTACCTCTGCTCCCTGTTTTTGGCGCAATGAAGGTGGTGAAGTCTTCTTCATCGTCTAAGTGCTCTTCGGCAGGCGGTTGTCTCTTGGGTTGACGTTTGGGGGGCATCCTAACAGCTGATGCTTTCCAAGGACAATGGAGTCCTAAAAGGAAAATATATAAAAATAATAAGACAGTGGAATATTGGTTTACAGGTAATTATACACACTACAACACGCAGACACATATAATGCCCAAATAAGGTTCGATGAGTAAGTGTGAATTTCCACAAGTCGAGGTGTGAAATTTTCTTCCCACGGTCTGGAGTTGTTTGGGGGTTGTCCTTCTCTGTAAACAGGCTGTAGATCTCTTGGAGATGTGTTGATCACTCTTCAGCTTAGCCACGCGGTTTGGCTAGCTTGCGTTTGCGTACCAGCCACACGGGTAGACCGGTTACGAACTCGATACGTTCGACGTTTGTTAATCCTGCGGCTCCATCCTACTCCAACGTCACCTCGCCCTCCAACACGGCCCCCGTTCATGCTGGCAGCTCGGTGCCACACTGACTCTACTCTTATTAACTAATTTCTTCCTTTCCAACTCCCCCTAATTCCTTATTTATTCCCTCTATGTCTATCTATTTCTTATTCAATTTATCCCTATCTAATTCGCCCGCAGCTATCTTGCTGAGTGGTTTGGCCAAGGTGGTCGCCGGAAGCCGGAAAAAAAAATAAGAAAAATAAAAATACACCTATAATATAATTAACCCCTCCCCAATAGTTCATGGTAAGGTGTGGGTGGGTGGGATTTAGCAAACTCTACAATTTACACCACTTGTGTTGCTTGCTCCAGGTAGGGTAGACTGACCACAAGGCAGGTCAACCTGCTTTTTCTCCCGCTCAACCTCACGTGACGCCTTGTAGCGCGCCCCCTTTCCCACCTACCCAGGTGTCCCCATATCTAAGTCGTAGGAGTTCCCACCTGGCATTAACCCCACCTAACTTGCAGTTAAATGGCCATACTTCAGCGGCTGTTAATTCCTCTGCATCGGGAAACGTTTCATAGGCGTCTCCGGGCGTAGACGTGCGTCTGACGTTCGAGTTTGATGTAGGTCGGTCGGTCCGACGGGTTTAAACGTAGGCCGTGCCGGTGTCACGGAAATATGGGTATCCCGTAAAATTGGGTATCCCAGCAACCCATATTTCCGGAAATATTGGTATCCTGCGGTAAATTTGGGTACCCTCGCTGCGGATTGAAATGGAAGTGTTGGTAACACTTGTGCGTTCCCTTTCTCATGTGCTGACGCTTACCCTGAACATACAGGGGTTGGAAAAGAGTAGGAAGAGTGTCCTGAGAGATGGTGGGCAAAGTTTTTTTTTAAAGTTGATCGAGGCGATTTATACTACTGTATATCGGAGAGGAGTTGCTTAAATTTTTTTTTTGTAATAAAAGATTATGTACTTAACATGAGCAATGAAGCTAACTGCTTTATGAAGATTTCTTTGATGATAAGGTTTATGAAGTTGAGTAGCTAATATTAAATGAAGACTCAATCATCTAGATGACACAGGTATAAGATTGACAATTCTGTATCTACAATTATGTACTTAACAGCAAGTTAACCTTGGATTCTGTCACAATTTATTGAAGACAAAAGCTTGAAATATTACTTCCATAGCCATAGCAATCTCCACATGATTCTAGTTTAAATTACTCAGAGCATTATTAATTTCTTAATATTTTATTGATTTGTTGAATTAAGTTATTGGTTTCTTGAAGTATGCAGCCATTTTTAGTTCATGCAAGAATATTGACAGTCACCATAGATTCTGTAGAATTTTTAAGAATCTTTCTAAATAATGATATAAAGCAGGAACTGTTAAAGTTGAACAGCTAGTTTGTTTGCATGTGACAAAAAATGATCACAAATTGCAATTCTATAGAGAAAAACAACAACTATAAGTATTCTCTTTACCTCTTATGTTATTAGGTAGAGTCATGTGATCATTGTCAGCACCGAAACAAGCTAAAGACGTTAGCGGGTACACTCTACCTTATTCCAGTCAAATCCAAGTATTCCACCAGATGAGAGTAGATTCAATTCAGCCAGTGCCTCCAAATTCACATAGCTGACTATTTCATGTTTTTTTGCTTACTCTTAAAGATAACATTTATCATCATAATATTTCATAAGTAATGTGTGTCAATTTGTTTGCCCTCATATTTTGATCACTGACCAGGGAAAATGATTTATTAATTGATTTTTCAAACTCACCACAGGATTTCTGGTGTTTACACTCAAACATGGGATTCTCATTAATTTTAGAAAAAAAGAAGAAAGACTATTTAGCTAAGCAAGGTTATAGAAAACAGAAACTGAGTATAACTAACTTGCATAGCCACAGATTTTAATAATATATGACCCTTTTATTTCTTATCGCATACGCTCCAACTTTCAAAAAAATGCTTTAAGGATAAAACACACCCATTAATCACCACCACTAATTATACCCATACTAATTAGAACTGTATTATTATGCAGTGATGTTGCTTTGCTGCATGTATTGTGAGTAACCTGTTCATTTATAACAGCATTCTTCAAGTTGAACTTCAGGTTAGCAATCAATGTTCAAGCACAGCACTGACCTTATACATAGCTATAATAAAGTGACGTAATAATGCAGCTGACTTTGCACATGCTCAACAGAGTATTTACAATCGTCACAACACCTTAAGTTTCAACAAGGTGTGATTATCCACATTTGTAGGCAAGTTGGGTTCATTGAACTCGTATACTAATGAATGATGTGCTTTTCGAAGCTCAACAAAGCACTAGCCCAACTACATGCATTTCCAGCAGAAAATGAGGCTACCTATTGACAGTGATAGCCTTCCAACATGTGAGGAAGAAAATGGGGAGGAAGTGACATAGGATGGGGTCATTGAATCTTTACTTGATCAAGAAATTTTGCAATGAGGTTTAAATCAATAAAACTAAAGCAGCACAAGAAAAAAAATTACCTATGATTGAAACATGAATTAGATTAGAATTAACATTAGGACAGAGGTACTTTTTAGGTATGTGGGCAATGAGAGTGTGACTTTAGTGTGTTGGGCACTAGTAACATAGGCAGCACTGCAGGTAGTTGTGGTAATTTATTAATACCCACCATTGATGTCTTGATTCAATATTATCACTGTAACTGACATGAATAGAGGTGTTTTACTGGAATGACAGGATCAACAGCGATTAGTAGTGAGTTGAATTCAATATAACTAAAGCACAGGAAAACTTAAAAATTACCTATTATCAAAGCATGAATTCGATGTGAAGATACTGCTCAGAAGAATGAAAAATGTGGCAAGGTTTAGTTTGTAAGGCTATGACCATACATTATCAGCAGATGTGTGGTTAGGGCTTATATAAGTTTTCAAGAAATGACAAGATAATCAAGGCCAAAGCTAATATTGCATGTCTCAATTTAATAATATAAAATGGCACTATGAAAGAAACATAATTTGTATCAAAACTGTTTCACCACCCTCATCTCAGTTAAAGAAATTTGAATGTGCCTGCAATGCTTAGAAGTTTCAAAATTATGTGAGGAAATTTCAGGCACTTAGCAAAGTAATTATTTAATACTCCCATTGTTAGTGTATATTCATTGGGCATGTTAACCCTCAGTGTGCATAAGTGCAAGCAAATTTGTCAGCCTCTATACACACATTGTTGCTTGACACAGAGTATGTCTGCCCTAATTTTGAATATTTTAAAGGCAATAGCTGCATTTATCCTTATTATGTGGTTGTTCACGTTACTCTGTATCAGCTAGTTAGTTACTCTAAGCAATATATTTTTATTTCTTCACCCATGCTATATTATAATAAATATAATATAATATGTAAGAACATGCTCCAATCAGTTAGTAGCTGTAATTTACTTATATCAACCATTGATGTCTTGATTCAATAGTGAAGTATCACTATGCTAAAAATAAAAGTCATTCAATTACATCTATAACACTATCTCAATTTGAAGAGGTAGTTGAATTTCTCCTTTCTAAGTTTTGTTGCAATGACAAGTCAAGCTCGGTATTGTATTGAATGATGTGTTGTGTTGAATGACTCACCAGTATCCAATGATGAATGGAATTATTGGAACAAGCGGCTGGGAACAGCTGATCAAGAGATGTTAAAAAGAGGAGAATGGCTGACAGATAAGCATATTAATGCTGCAAGTGTGCTGATAAAGGAAGAGTTTCCCAAACAACATAGTCTACAGGACACCCTTCTCCTACAATGTTTTGACCAATATGAATCAGAAGATTCTCAGTTTGTTCAAATAATTCATGTCAATGGCAACCATTGGCTGTGTGTGTCAAACAAGTTCTGTCCTGCAGGAACTGTACACGTATATGACTGTTCACCTGGCACTGGATTTTCACCGTCTCTTAACCAGAGACAAATTGGAAATGCAGACTGTGGTCTTCTTTCCATCGCTTTTGCGTATGCCCTTTGTTGTGATTTAGATCCACATAGTATTCAGTTTAACCAGTCTGCC
>WLWI01005048.1_pt1 | contig 11071 bp, 7 predicted proteins | sample 6701501 | NCBI WGS metagenome assembly WLWI01 (sample SAMN12718690, study PRJNA515312) | sponge metagenome | isolation source: marine sponge | host: Mycale hentscheli | place: New Zealand: South Island, Marlborough, Capsize Point | collected 2014-11-01
AGTCTCCTTATCGAAACAGATCGAAGGACTCATATCGTAGGCACCAAAACGTAAATCACTAACCTGACCAACTTCAAGACGTGAAAGACTGACGCCCGCTTCCTCTAACAAGGCCTTCGCCTGCTCACTGAAATATGGCGTTTCCATGAAGCCACTTCCGCCGGGAATCATGTATGTTCTTCCCTCATGGGTAAATTCAACTCGTTTGGCATGACCACCGAAATCATCATGATTATCGATCACCAGGATCTTTGAATCTGGACCGTTTTTTTGTTTATAAGCAAAGGCCGCTGTCAAACCACTGATACCACCTCCGACAACAATCAAATCATATTCTTCATCCAGATTATTAATGCTCTCCCAGGATTGACCAGACCAGGCATGCCCATGGGCCACTTCGAAAGAACCTTCATGACTTCCACGCAAACCACTTAAACCCGGCGGATAATAGTCTGGATCTTTTTCAGGTGAATACACTGGTTTGTCCTTTTTTGCAGCTGACGCTAATCGCGGTACGCCTGAACTGTATGCCGCAAGAGCAGCCGTCGACATACCCATACCATGCAATAAATCTCTACGCTTAATTGGTCGATCAAGACCGAGAGCTTGTTTTTTGTCTGATTTATGATTCGCCATAATATTTTACCAGTCATGTGACTGATAGAATTATATAACTGCTTTCCAGGAAGTCAAATTTTGAAGTATCCTTTCCCTATCAATAACAAATTGGGAGTATGCAACGTGGAATCACTAACGCTTGAACAGGCTTACTATATTGCCGAAATATTGGCGGCGATAATTGTTGTTTTATCTCTGGTTTTTGTGGGTATACAACTCCGACAAAATACACAGGCAATACTGGGTGAGGCCATGACTAACTCTATTCAGATTGGACAGACTGAACTGATACATCACGGGAGTAACGAAAACGCTCAGATTTTCCAGAAAAGTATCAAAGCGCCAAAAACATTAACATCAGAAGATATACACCAGTTAAATGCCTGGAATATCATGTTCCTTGTTGGCCGCTCTAATGACTTCCAGCTTCACAAAATGGGTTCATTGAGTGAAGAAAGATGGAGTGTCACTGGACGTGCACTAGTATATGCATTTCAAAGCTCATGGCACCGTCATTGGTTAAAGGCCGGAGGTCGAAAATTATTTGACCAGGATTTTATTGACTGGATAGAGGATATTCTCGACCACTCTGATTTTAATACAGAAAGCTATTATGAGCATCTAATGCTAAAAGAGTAAGCATTTTGACAATTGAATCGCCTATCGGCGATAGCGAACCTTATAAACAGCAAAAGCTAACGGTGGTTACTCCCCCAATGTGCCAGAAACGGATCTTGAAATCCCACCAAAAGGAGTATACTTATATCAATTAAGCAGGAATAAAAGAATCTTGCAGATGATGTATATTAACGTAAGGAATAATATGAGGAGAAAGTCATGTTCGAACGAGACGAATTAAGAGAATTCAATAAATCTATTATTGAAGAATTTCGGTCAAATGAAGGTGTCGTCGGCGGAATGTTCGAGGGAGAGCCTTTGCTTTTGCTAACCTCTACCGGGGCCAAGTCAGGGCTTCTTCGAACCAACCCGGTGACCTACCTTGCCGATGGCGATCGCTACATCATTTTTGCTTCTTATGAGGGACAACCAACAAATCCACCCTGGTACTACAATCTGAAATCCAATCCGGACGTTAGCATTGAAGTTGGTAGTGACAAATTTAATGTCAAGGCTATCGAAGTAGAAGATCCTGAGCGTTCAGAATTATTCGCGAAGGTGGCTGAGCGTATGCCTGACTTTAAGGAGTATGAAAAAAGGACCACAAGAGTAATTCCAGTGATTGCTTTAACTCGCAGCTAGCGCTATCAAGAACATACATACCTCAGCAAAGGTCTGCTTTGATCAGTTTAAGTCACAGCCAAAAGCGGGCGTTCAGATTGGGCGGTAAAGTGCCTGTGTCAGAAATATCACCTATTCAGTTTTATCCTCAAATATATCCAGTGGCAAAATAGCGGTTACCCCTACATTCGGGGAATCAACCAATTGACCGATGCGCAGGTCAACGGCAACGCTGGCGATAATATAAGAATGCTGCCTGTCATAACCGTAGGTGGCGACGATATAGTCTATGATGCCATCAAGTGCGTTGCGCGCCGCGAGATTGATATCGTTTGAAAGGTTTTCGAGAGCCGCAACCTTGGCTGAGCTCAAATATTCCAGCCGTGGTGGTGTGCTGCCTTTTTCTTTCAGCGGAAACCCGGTAACGGCATAAAATCTGTCCGAAGGGATATCAAGTAGTGATGATGCGCCGCTATAGTGGGGGCCGTGGGTCAGGTCAGGGCCATTCTTGATTATTTCAACCTTGCCCCAAAGATCGGCGGACATTTCAATAGCCGTACCAGCAATTTCGCCGTCACCCTGTGCGTAATGAAGATCACCAACTGCGAGGCCGCAGCCATCAATGTAGCAGGGCAGATATATTGTGACGCCGGTTTGTAGATAGCGAATATCCAGATTGCCGCCGTGCTCGCGTGGCGGGATCGTGCGCAAACATTCATCCGGCGCGCTGCCGTCTGGACCGCAAATCGAGGCGGGTGAGGCAAAATCAGTGATCGGTGGGCTTACGGTGCCACCAGCCTTCAGTAACGCTTTTTCGCGGGCAAGCATTTTCATTAGATTTGCCCGGTCCGGCAGGGTGGTTACTAAACCGGGGAAACTGCGATTGGGGATTCTTATGCCGGGAAGGTCATCACTAACGGCGAAGTCGTCATCAAGTCGCCATGTTACGCCGAATTCATCAGTCCCAACCAGATCAAAAGCAAAACCATAATCTCCTCCTTGAGTGTATGCATGGCGTCCGGGTTTAATTTTTGTGATGGTAAAAGCAAGTACGTCACCTGCCTTGGCGCCCTCAATATGCACTGGACCCGTAACCGGGTGGATCCGGCCAAAATGCCAGTCGTCGCCAAACTCGTTCATCTGATCCGTTTGGCTATCCACGGTTCCAAGAATATCTGAGGTATCGCGGGTTCGAAATAGTATGGTCTGACCAGGCTTTGCTGTTGCGATCATGGGTATGTTCGAGTGGATGCGATTGATGCAGCCAGCATCTTCAATACAAGTCGCTCCTTTCCCGCCAACTTCAACTATGTCCTCGGCGTGTGCTATTGATATGGTAACGATAAACAACAAAGCTATCTTAAGAGTCTGCATCATTACGTCCCTCCTGAGTGGCTGAGACATTACAATAAATATTTTAACAGAGCAAAAAGATAAAGAGTGACGGCCTGCTTAAAGCTTCGATAGCAGACTCTCAGCGACATAAACAGGATAAGTGTATGCCAGTATTCAATTGCAGATATGTAAGTCCGAGCGGTACTTCGATATCTCGAGGCTGGCGGCCGTGTTCCAGGCTATGTCCCTGCCAGCAAAATAATCTTTCGCTTTTGTGGCTACACACTTATTAACAGGAATGGTGTTTACGCGATTCGATGGATGTCCTAATTGCCAATAGAGCGTCGACACCGCAAGCTCCAATCGCCCACTAGGCAAGCTTAGCGAGGTAGGATCACCGTACTGATTCAATGGTGCTCCCGCCGGTTCTCCGACAAATATTGCATCTGTGTGATCTTTGAGTGCAGCGACCAATATAATTGCAGCGCTAAAGGTTTGTCGTCCAGTTAAAACAACCAGTCGACTATTGTTGGCATATTCGGGTCGCGCTAATAACTCGTTGATAAAGGCGCGCACCATTCGGCCATCCCCGCCAAAGTTGTACCGAAGGTCAATAACAAAACGATCGGGTCTGGCTTGATCTAACATCTTCCACATCTGGTTACGGAAATCGTCCCAGCCAATATCACCAATGTCAGCAAAGAAATTGAACTGAAAGGTTAGAACCGTTTCTTTATTGTTTAAGCGTGCCCAAAAGGGTTTTCGGCTGGCGTAGTAAGGGGCATCTGTTGCATTGGGAGGATCGCGGTAGGCCAACGGCGTCTTCTCATCATGAAAGGGAGTTTTGTAAATATCAAAAGGATCGAAAGGCGGGCCAAAAAGCTCACCCCAGTTTCGGAAGTTGACAGAATACCAACTATTTATAATGGGTATTGTGCGGGTTACCTGTGTGCCTTCATTGTCCTCGAAAACTAATGTGATTGGCTCGATTGGATTCTCTATAACCCCAGTCGCCGCAAGCAGCCCAGCATTTGAGAGGAGAGCAGCAGCCCCTTCCATGACCTGAAAGACATTGTCCCCAGCTGTTGCTAACGCTACCTTCGTCCACACATCTTCGATTAAACTTCCGGAAACACTTATCACTCGTTTACCAATAAGGTCAGCGTTTTGATCTGTAGCGACGGTAACGTGAACACCTTCGTCAAATTTGTAAAACCTCAAAGGCAACCAACTAGCAAAGGCATCAATTTTAACGGGCTCAAGCCGCGTATGCCCATCTTTCAAGTGCGCGACTGTTGACATCAGTTGCGTGCTTATCGCCGCATCCGACGCTCCATTCCTGATAAGCTTACGCGCCGTTGCCAAGCCATCTAACCAGGCCCCCTCTCCCGTACGGAAAAACGGGTCTGGGTGATGCTGCCTGAGTAGCATGTCAAGCGCATCAATATCCCTTAACCATATGTCTGCAGCGTTTGCTGTATTAGTCAGCGTATCAGCACAAACTTTCGACACTATGATGGAAAATAGCGCTGCGCATATTAGTTTTACGACGGTATATCGGTAAATATTCAATTCAGCTCACCTAAAATTAGTGTATCCAAATAAATTAGACGAAATTAGTAGCGAATTGGTTTGAATGTAAATTATGTGAAATTATTAATCAATTTAGGATTCTGAAATATTCACATTTAACTTGTCAGCAACGTACGTTATATTCTATAACTCTTAGTTTAATGCGTTTCTGCGTAACCTAGTTCTTATGAAATTAATTCGATTCAATCGAGCAATCTTTCGGGCGATGTTAATATTTGGCACGCTCACCCTATTTTCGAGTCAAGGTAATGCTGCTGAAAAGGTTGGTATTTTTTCTGACTGGCAATCGTCACCAGTTAAGTTTTCTGAAACACCATATAAGTCAAAGATTGATTGTGACAGCTTAAGGTCATGGAGCGTCGAACCTGCACAAGTTTTACTAGCGAAGACAATTCGTGAGGAAGATGGGCAACCGGAGTATTGTGATGTGCTGGGGCATATCCAGTCCAATATCAAGTTTCGTATGTTCATGCCCACGGACTGGAATGGTCGTTTTTTCATGGTAGGTAATGGGGGCCTAGCTGGAGATGACTTGTTGGAGCCAGGCTATCCGCAACATTTAAATAAAATGAAAGCGGCAATTCGACATGGTTTTGCAACGGTGATGACAGACTCGGGGCACTCAGATAAAGAACAACCAGGTGGGAGTTTTGCTCACAATAATTTTTCGTCGGAAATCGACTTTGCTTTTCGTGCGATTCACGTTGTAAGCGTCACAGCTAAGTTATTGCTCAAGGAAGTTTATGGTCAATCACCAAAGTATAACTATTTTGATGGTTGTTCCGGTGGAGGTCGTCAGGGCTTGATGAGTGTACAACGCTATCCAGACGATTTTAACGGAGTTGTGGCAGGTGCCCCGGCTTTTAATTGGACGGCATTTTCCGTGGCGAGGATGCTTTTCAATCCAATTATGAAGGACGCACAGGTATCTCTTGCTCAGGTAAAAACACTTGGCACGATAGTCACCAATGCCTGCGATGGTCAGGATGGGATCGAAGATGAACTAATCGAAAACCCACTCGCCTGTAATGTTGATTTTGGGAAAGTATTGCCTGTCTGCAGGAAAGTAGATAAACACGGAAAGTGTTTCACAGCTAAACAGGTGAGCGCGATTAAACGACTCCACGCCGACACGATTGTTAATGGTGTTCGTTTACAACCAGGCTTTCCTCCTGGTAGTGATTGGTCGAAACCTAACGGTTGGGATGTGTGGATACCGAGTTCTGATAACAAAGGTGTCGACCCCGGTCAGTATATTGCAGAAGAAACCCTTCGGTATATTGCATTCGACAACGATGACCCCACTCGAAAAATGGCCGACTTCAATGCTGAGAGAGATATGGAGAATTTCGGTCTGGCAATGCGCCTACTGGAGGCAACTGACACAGATATTCATGCCTTTAAGAATGCGGGAAACAAATTGCTGATGTATATGGGTTGGGAAGACATGGTGTTCTCGCCCAAAGCATTGGTTGACTACTATGAAGCAATAACGGAAAGGATGGGAAAAGACACAGGCAGTTTCGCACGATTATTTATGGCGCCTGGAATGTATCATTGTTTCGGTGGCCCGGGACCGAACAAGTTTGACTATATGACCCCTTTGGTAACCTGGGTCGAAGAAGATATTGCACCCGACAAAATTATTGCTTTTCAATATTCAGATGAAGAAAATGTAAGAACACATCCGCTCTGCCCATGGCCGAAGATTGCTAAGTATAATGGACAGGGAATGGTGAACGAGGCAAAAAGCTTCAGCTGTAAGATTCCCCAATGAGTACCTAAGCCCTCATCCCATGTATTTATTCACGCATTATTCGCCTCAGGCTTTGTAATTAACCGGCATGCGGATTTTATGCTGAAATGAGTATTCCCAGTGTTACCGTTATTGGTGCAGGTATTGCTGGCCTGACTGCGGCTTACCGTTTAAAGCAACACGGTTTTTCTGTAAAAGTCCTGGAGGCCAGGTCTTATCCGGGAGGCAGAATGACCCAGAGGCAAGAGAAAGGCCTGTCCTACAATACTGGAGCTCGCCTGTGTTACTCGTTTTATTCGGAAGTTAACAAACTGGTTTCTGAACTGGGCCTACAAAACTCGGTGATTCGACAGGGAAAAATGGATATTGCCTGTCAGACTGAAAACGAACAATATTTGGTTTCCTTAAAACCTGAACTTAGCCTATTAAGTCACTCCCAACTACAATGGTCGGACAAACTGTCCCTGCTCCGCTTTCTACCTGACTTATTATCTGCACGAAGACGAGTCAATCCCGGTTGGATGACAACGGCAATCGAATTTGATAATGACACATTGGCTGATTATATTCGAGAAAAGGCCAGTCCCGCTTTCCTGGAAAAATTTGTTGAACCCGTTTTTCGAGCAACCAGAAGCTGGAACCCGGAGCAGATTTCACCGGCCTTCTTTTTAAGTACATCTGCACAGATGCTATATAACAACTTCACTTTTACCTTCAAGGAAGGCATCGGGCAGTTAACGGCAGAGTTGGCCAGTCATCTCGAGATTGAATATCTTGCTGAAGTTACCGAAATAAGGCGTAAGACTGGAAATAGCAAAAGCGTCATTCATTATTGTGTTGATGAAGTTGAAAAAGAACTGACAACAGACATCACTATATGTGCCACAGAAGGTGCACATGTCTCTGATCTAATAGCAGAGCCTGAACAAGCTGAAGAAAAATTCTTCGAAAAAATAAAATATAATTCTCTTGGTATCGTCCATGCGAATGTAACATCAAACATCAAGAAAAATATTACTTTTTATTCCCGTCAGCACAATTCTGAATTATCGATTATTGAATTCAGCAGAGTGAATGGTAAGTCTCAACTATATTGCCAGTTGTCACCTGAGCTTACTGCAAAAGTCAAAGATGAAAATAAGTCTGATCATTTATACCCTGTTATACAAAAAACATTACAATCTCTTTACCCTGAAATTCAGATTGATGAGCAGACAATTATTAATCAATGGATAGAAAACATGTTGCCACTATTTTATCCCGGTTACATAAAATACCTCTCTGAGTTTCAACGATACCAGGAAGAAGAACCACGGAAGATATATTATTGCGGTGACTATCTATCACAATCACTTGTAGAAGGGGCTTGTCAGAGTGGTAATCATGCTGCGACTTGTATCACCAGACATTGGCCAATCAAATAAAATTACAAAACGGTACATGTATGTCAGAACAAGTTAAATGGTCATCAAATCTGATATTTCTCATGGCTTCCGTGGGTGCCGCTGTTGGCCTGGCGAATATATGGAAGTTTCCGTACACCGCCGGTGAGCATGGCGGTGGTGGTTTTATGATAATTTACCTGTTAGCGATTATCTTTATCTCCTTCCCTATCATCGTCGCTGAACTCTTCCTGGGACGTAGAGGCAAAGCAGGTCCGGTCACATCCATTATCAATGTCGCCAAGGAGGCAAAATGTTCGAAGCTCTGGGGGCTCGCGGCCTACGCTGGCACACTTGCTGCTGTACTGGTGATGAGTTTCTATTTTGTGATCACCGGTTGGATCATTTTTTACGCACTGCAACTGTTGTTAGGCAACCTGACTGGCTTATCACCAGATAGTATCGGACAATTCTTTGGTGAACTAACGCAGAATGAATCACGCACAGTCCTTTACCAAAGTATTGCAGCGTTTATTACATGGATCGTAGTCGCGGCAGGCCTGAAAAACGGTATTGAACGATTTGTACGCTACCTGATGCCGGTTTTGTTAATACTGTTAATTGCAATCAGTCTTTATGCTGCTATTTATGGTGATCTACAGACTGCTCTCAAATTTTTATTCCAGCTGAAGATTGAAGATATATCGGCGAAGACGGTTCTTTATGCCAGCGGTCAGGCGCTATTTACCGTGGGTGCCGGCTCCTGCGTGATGATTGTTTATGGATCATTTTTACCGCAGTCAGTATCAATAATGAAATCCAGTTTCCAAATAGTTGCTGCCGACACAATAGTGGCGCTGCTTGCAGGAATTGCCATCTTTCCTCTTGTGTTTGCATTTAATATGCAGCCGGCAGAAGGTCCGGGTTTGCTATTTGTTACTCTACCTATTGTTTTTAGCCAATCTTCTGCTGGATCAATAATTGGTGCTGCATTTTTTCTTATGGTTGCCATTGCAGCAATTACTTCAGCTATAGCCATTGTGCAACCTCCGATCATCTGGCTTGAAAGACGCTTCGGGATGCAGCGCCTTGGTGCATCACTACTTGCAATTTTTGTCATGTGGATACTGGGTTTCGGAACAGTTTGCTCCTTTGCTTCCTGCTCTGGTTTTTATCCTTTAGGTATGATTCCTTTCTTTGCCGAAAAGACTATTTTTAACACACTGGAAATCATCGCTATTAATATTTGTCTACCCGTCGGCTCCTTACTGTTGGCAATATTCGTTGGCTGGCGTCTGCCTCTTTCCTTATGTGATAATGAGTTACAGGAAAAAAATACTCTCCTTATGAAATTTTGGTACTTCTCTATGCGATACATTATCCCTCCGGCCATTTTGGTGGTTATGCTCTTTGGCTTGACCAGTCATTAAATAATTAGCATGAATAAAGAAGGCGTCAGAATTGGTATAGATGTGGGTGGCACTTTCACCGATTTTGCTTTACGCAAAGACAAACTTTTTCATACCTCAAAAGTACTAACAACGCATCAAGCACCCGAGCAGGCGATTATGCAAGGTCTGCAGACAATAATGTCGCAGACTGCATGTGAACCCGAAGATGTCGAACTGATTATCCATGGCACTACCCTGGCTACGAATGCGATTATTGAACACAAGGGTGCGCGAGTGGCGATGCTGACAACTGAAGGCTTTCGCGATGTACTGGAGTTAGGCACAGAAAGTCGCTTTGACCAGTATGATTTAGACTTGGTCAAACCTGAGCCATTGGTACCACGAGAGTATCGATTTACCGTGAGTGAACGCCTGGCCGCGGATGGGAATGAATTACTTCCACTTGAACTGTCATCAATCAGACAAATTGCTGAAGAACTGAAAAAGAACGAGATAGAAAGTGTCGCTATTTGTTTTTTACACAGCTATGTCAATCCTGAGCATGAGGAGCGTGCCGCAGAAGAATTACGTAAATATTTGCCCGATATTTATATCAGCCTTTCTTCACAGGTGGCGCCGGAAATCAGGGAATACGAACGATTTTCAACCACGGTTGCCAATGCCTATGTACAACCACTGATTGATAGCTACCTCAAACAGCTTACTGAACAATTACATCTTGCTGGATTCACATGTCCCTTATTTATGTTTCTTTCCAATGGTGCTCTTGCTGAAGTTAAGGTTGCGCGACAGTTTCCAATTCGCCTGGTGGAATCGGGCCCTGCTGGTGGTGCGGTATTCGCCAGTCACGTTGCTCGAATCCATAAAGAAGATCGAATTCTGTCCTTCGATATGGGTGGCACCACTGCCAAGATTTGTCTCATAGATAATGCTGAACCGCAAAAGGCAAATGTGTTCGAAATGGCGAGGGTTCATCGTTTTAAACAGGGTAGCGGTCTGCCTGCCAGGATTCCGGTAATTGAAATGGTTGAAATCGGCGCTGGTGGCGGTTCGATAGCCAGAGTCGACAACCTCGGTCGAATTAGTGTTGGACCTGACAGCGCCGGATCCGAACCGGGCCCAGCCTGTTATGACCAGGGCGGTAATATGGCAACGGTGACTGATGCCGATCTGATCCTCGGTCTATTGGAAGCTGATGGCTTCGCCGATGGGTCAATGTGCTTGAATCCTGATGCAGCGAAACAGGCCATAGACAAGAACCTGTCTGAGCCCTTACAGATGGAAACCCCTTTTGCTGCCTATGGGGTAGCTGAGATCGTCGAAGAAGACATGGCCAATGCCGCCCGCGAACATGCCACTGAAAGCGGCAAATCCCTGGAAGATCGCAGCCTGATTGCATTCGGTGGTGCCGCGCCAATTCATGCCCTGTCACTGGCAAACAAGCTTGGTATTGAAAGAATAATTATCCCGGCCAGTGCTGGCGTTGGATCAGCTGTGGGTTTCTTGTTAGCGCCGGTTGCATTTGAGCTCTCTCGAAGTTGTCGAGTCAGTTTAAGTCAATTTCAAGTACAAGTATTAAACGAGTTGTCTGCGGAAATGAGTAAGTACGCACACGCTGTCGTGTCATCGGGTGCCCCCAATCACGACAGGGCGGAAATTCGTCAGGCGCAAATGCGTTATGTTGGCCAGGGTTACAATATCCCCGTGGATCTTCCTGTGCGGGTAATAGAGGAAAA